>Ga0307517_10011221_pt1 | contig 12434 bp, 11 predicted proteins | sample 23_EM_MG_FD_194515 | JGI IMG/M metagenome (GOLD analysis project Ga0307517, IMG submission 194515) | Populus trichocarpa ectomycorrhiza microbial communities from riparian zone in the Pacific Northwest, United States - 23_EM | ecosystem: Host-associated > Plants > Roots > Unclassified | place...
TATAGAACCCCCACTCAATAAACCTCTTGCCATCAGCACTTGTAATCCCTGATTCCCTAAACCCACACTTTATAGCCGAAGACACCAAACATTGTGCAGCTTCAATGTCCCTCCACTCCACAGCAATACTCAATGGCTCAAAACGGAACACCAGTCGGTAGCCGACCCAGAAGCTGATTCACATAAACAGATTATTGAGATTACACCACCCACCAATTAGAAAAAGGCACGTGGAGGATCATAACTCTGTTAAAATAATTCAGATCAGACACAAAAGAAAGCTAGAATTCTTAATAATCTGTTTATTATGAGTGCTTAGAGTTAACTTAAATACAAAGAAATTATATATAGGTTAAACTGAAAATATTATTTTACCATTAATAAATAATATTAAATAAATATATATAGACAGCTACAAGCATCGAGAATTTGCCAACTAGAAAACAAAAACGAGAAATGAAATGCGTCTTGGTAAAGAAATCTGCAATCTGCAAGGAAGAAGAAATAAAAGGTAAAGTAATGGTGTCATGCTTGAGATGATGACGAGTAAGATGATAATCGATCTCAATGTGCTTAGTTCGCTCATGAAAAACCGAGTTGTGAGCAATCTGAATAAAACTCTGGTTGTCACAATACATAGGAGTAGGATGAGAAAATGAAACTCTCATATCAGCAAGTAACCAACGTAAATAAACAATCTCTTTGGTAGTAGATGCCATGACACGATATTCTGCTTCGGTGGATGATTGAGAAATAATAGATTGTTTCTTGCTCTTCCAAGAAATAAGAGAATCACCTAAAAAGATACAGAACCCGGTAACAGACTTGCAATCTATGGGATCACTACCATGATCAGTATTAGAGTATGCACGCAGCTCCAATGAAGAGGTGGATGAAAGTAAAAAAACTTTGAAAAACTGTACCCCAAAGATATCGCAAAATACGAAGAACAACTGCTTAGTGAACAATAGTAGGAGAAGTAACAAACTGACTAACAACATGAACATATGCAATATCTGGACGAGTAATGGTGAGATATATCAAGCTCCCAACAATAGTATGATATAAAATAGGATCTATCAAAGGTAAACCATCAGAAGAAGAGTACCTTGTGTTAACCTCAATATGAGTATCTATAGTCTTGTTATCAGTAAGTCTAGCCCGCTCAAGAATATCTGCAACATATTTGGATTGAGAAAGAAGTAACCTCTAGGTGAGTATGCCATCTCAATACCCCGAAAATATCAAAGATAACCCAAATCCTTCATTTCAAACCTTCTAGCCAACTCTATCTTCAAAACTAAAATATCGTCAATGTCATCACCAGTAATAATCATGTCATCAACATATAAAGACAGAATGATATGATCTACATCAGTGTACTTAATAAAAAGAGCAGAATCATGACTATTAGAAACAAAGCCAAGAGACGAGATCACAATAGAGAATTTCTCAAACCAAGCACGGGGTGCTTGTTTTAGACCATATAATGCTTTCTTAAGCTTACAAACATATCCAGAGTCATGTGAAATACCAGGAGGGGGTGCCATATAAACTTCTTCTTGAAGATCTCCATTCAAGAAGGCATTTTTAACATCAAGCTAAGAGATATGCCACTGACGAATCAAAGCTACGACAATAAGAGTACGAATAGTAGTCATTTTTGCAACAAGGGCAAATGTCTCCTCATAGTCCATACCATACTATTGAGAGTATCCTTTTGCAACCAGCCTAACTTTGTATCGCTCAATAGACCCATCAAAATTAGTCTTGATCTTATACACCCAACAACAACCAACAACACTCTTACGAGGAGATAGAGGATCCAGATCCCAAGTATCTGTCTTATGGAAAGCAAAAAGTTCCTCTTCCATAGCTTGCTGTCAAAGCGAATCAAGAATTGCCTCTTTATAGTAAGAAGGCTCAAAGAGACATTGAATAGAAGCTAAAAAAAAGTAAATGATGAAGACTAACAAGAATAAGCAAAATTTGGTAGCTTTATGGACTTATGAATGCGGATGGACTGACATAGAGGTGGATCCAGAATCTCAGATGAAGCTTGAGGGGCTGTAGATGAGAATAGAGCTTCAGGTGTGCTAGAGAGTAAAGTATCAGTACCTGCAGAGTTATGGGTACAAATTGGTCGAACATGGGGAGAGTTATGACTATCAGAATCCTCAGAAAAGAGATTTATGCAAATAAGATCAGGTTTAGTCAGGCTATGAGTAGTGGATGGAATAGAAAAGAAAAGTTTATGTTCGAGAAAGACAACATGACAAGATATATAAAGTTTCTGAGTTATTGGATCAAAACAACGATACCCCTTTTTACTTTCACTATAATCCAGAAAGACACAAATAGCGAATTGGGAGGATAGCTTACTGCGTTCTATATGAGGACGAAAAATGAAACAAGTACAACCAAAAACTCTAAGTGAGGAAAAATCAGGGACATACCCATATAATTTTTCAAAAGAAGATAGACACGAACTATGAGAAGATGGAATTGTATTAATCAACTTACAACAGTAAGGACAACCTCTCCCCAAAACTCACTAGGAATAGAAGCAGACAACAAGAGAGAACGAGCAGTTTCGACAATGTGCCTATGTTTTTTTTCAGCAACATAATTTTGCTCATGAGTATCTGTACATGAAGTTTGGTGGATTGTTCCATCTAAGGCAAACAATTGATAAAATTTATTAGAGGTGTATTCCCCGCCCAAATCACACCCAAAGCATTTGATCACAACAGAATATTGAGTTTTGACAAGAGCTCGAAAGACTGCATATATCTTAAAGAATTCAGAACGATGTTTCATTAAATAAACCCAACAATAACGAGTATGATCATCAATAAAAGAAACATAATATCAAGACCATTCTTTTATGGCAACAGGAGAAGGTCCCCATACATTAGAATGAATCAAGTCAAATGGTGAAGAAGAAACAAAAATACTTTGATTAAAAGGTAAAACAGAAAATTTTGCCAGTTTATATCCACTACAATTAGAAATATCACAAGTTTTCAAATTTTCTAAAGCTTCTGTGGATGCCAAAAATCTTAAACGAGAAGACGAAACATGTTCTAGACGAGAATGCCATAAATAAAAACTAGAAGATGAAGGACTCATACGAAAAGAAGACAAATCAGTAGCAGCGAGAACTGACACTTTTAACTCATCCAAAATGTATAGTTCATTCTCCCTACGGCCTGTCCCAATCAGCTTTTGAGATTGTAGATCCTGTACACAACAAAAAAAAAAGGAAAAAATGACTAAATAATCCCTAGAATCACATAATTGACCAACAGAAGTGTCATGACCCTTTTATTTTAATTATTATTATTATTTTATTTACTGAAAAGGATATAAAAAAATGATAATGAAAAAATAATAATGATGAAAAGCAAGTAAAATGAAAAAATGAAGAATGAATTAAAATTTGGGTTAAGGGCAACATGATTGGAAGTTTTGGGGTTTAATTAAACTTTTGAGTTAATCTAATTAATCCAATCAAGGGTTTAATTGGAGAATTGATAAGTTTTGAGACTTAATTAAGCTTGAAATTAATTTAATTAATCCAATCAAGATTTTAATTGGAGAATTGATAAGTTTTGAGACTTAATTAAGCTTGGAATTAATTTAATTAACCCAATCAAGGATTTAATTGGAGAATTGACAAGTTTTAGACTTAATTGAGCTTGTAATTAATTGAATTAATGAAATCAAGGACTTCATTGAAGAAATACCAAAGTTTGGGTTAATTGGGGGCAAAATTGCAACAAATTAGAGTCCAAGGACTGTTTTGTAAAATGCGCTGAAATGCAGGGTTCCAATTAAAGTTTATCCAGGGGCCTGCTTACGAAAATTTCAAAACTTCAAGGACCAAAACGCAAATGGCCATTAACAATCGAACGACGTCGTTTCAAAGAGAACTGTTCATCTTCTTCTTCACTCGACCGAACAAAAACGGATGCATCGCCATTGCTCCTGCAGTAACAGTCAATTTATTACCTGGTAATGGTGGCATTCTGTGGCTATAAAGCCAGAGAAGATGAGAGAGCGCGGGGGGGAAGAAAAAAAACAAAACCAGGGGAACCAAGAGAGAGAAGACTGGAGAGACAAAAACAGTGAGGCGCATTGGCCAACCAACACAGGAGCGCCAACCTCGTCTCCGGTTGCGCCACCCCCTTCCCCCTCCGAACAGACATAATACAGAGACAAGAAGAGAGCCACGAGCAGACTTTCGTTCCTCTGTTTCTTCTCAAAGAAACAGAGGAGGCTAAAGAAAAAGAGCCACGAGTGGAGGAAAAAAGAGCAAAACCGGGGGGAAAGGGGGAGAGAAGACAGAGAGAGTGAGCGACCGAAAAGGGGAAAACACGAAAAAAGCCAGGGGGGAAGAACTGGAGGAAAAAAGGGCAGAACCGAGGGGTTAGAGAGAGAGAGAGGGAGAGAGAGGAAACAAACCCGAAACGAGACTGACACAAATAACCTGAGGGACTCCTAAGTTTTTTTAAACCCCATACCAGAAGGGAAAATTTCCCTCACCAGCACCAGCCTATAACTACGAAAACGGAAACAAACGGAGAGAGAGTTGAGAGAATTTGAAAGAAACAGAGCACGGGGATAATTTTTCAGACGAGGGCAGAGGAAACAGAGGGCAGGAAGGCAGAGGTCGAAGGAGGAGTTCTAGCTTATTATTGACGGACGCCACCACTGATCGTCGCCCGACACGCTAACACTCCGGCGAAGCAATCTGCAACAAGGTAGGCTTCCTCTGTTTTCTTCGTTTTTCGCTTTCGAAAGTTAAGTGCATTTAGCACTGTGCGAAGGTAATTAATTACCTTCGCACAGCGCCATGCACGCATGAAACTAGTTCATGCGTGCTGTGGCCCAGCCGGGTCACTGGCTTGGCCCAGTGACCGAGCTGGGCCGGCTGGGTCTAGCCCAGCCCATGTGGGCTGAGCTGGGCCCAACCCCAAAAACATAAATAATAAAAAAAAAATAGAAAAATAGAAAAAATATGTGTATGCATGAATAAAAATAATATAAATTTACTGGTTTATTCACCAACGCCAGAGTTGGGAATAAAATACTGGTTTAAATTTATATTATTTTTATTCATTATATTTTATTTTATTCAGCAAGAAAAAATAAAAAAAATATATGTGCATGTATGAAAAATAAAATTTATTTTATTGGTTTATTCACTGACGCTAGAGTCAGGAATAAAAACACTGATTTAATTGTTTTTTTATTTAACTACATAAGAAATAAAAAATATGTGAATGCGTAATAAAATGAATTTAGTTTATTTGTTTATTTACTAGCGTTAGAGTCAAGAATAAAAAATATTGATCTAAATTTATTTTATAGCTATGTAATAGTTACCAACGCCAGAGTTGGAATTATTCGTAGTTGAATATTCATTGGCGCCAGAGTCAGGAATATTGCGAATAAACCATCAAAGCATAAACCAATAAAAATTTAGCAATTTAGGACAAAACCAGCAATGCAGTTTGCCTTAGGCAGAACATTTAAAGGGTGATAATATCTTCCATTTTACGTAACCAGTCCCGAACTATAGAATCTCTGTTGACCAGCTAGGGTTCTTAGTGACCATAATACTAGGTGGCAACTCCTTAAACAAGACATTTTCCCTTAAAAGAACAAGATGTCAGATATCTGTTTTTTTTTTTCATAAGATTCAAGATTTTATTTTTAGAGCCGTCGCGATGTCGGGTGCCACAAGAAGCAAGATTCAATATGAGGTTCGAAATAAAATAAACATTAGGAAGAGACAAGTGAGGTGTGACAACAGAACCAACACTTGCTAAGGGCATGTGAGTGTCAGCAGTAGTCATAACAGGAATGGAGGGCGAAGGGGAAACAGAGGTAAAAGATGAAGAATCTGGAGACATATGATGTGAAGCACCAGAATCCAAAACTCATTCAGAATGTGACATACCTGAGGAACTATGATATAACTGACCTATGAAAAAAGAAACGGACATTGCTTGTGGCTGCAAGGAGAGAAGCTTCTGAAATTGCTCAGCCAAAGTACTAGGATCGATAATAGAGCCTGAGGAAGCTACTGCTGTTGTATTGTGGTGTGGTGGTTTATAACCCTGATGTGGTATATGAGAATTAGATTGTGACTGGTTGCCAGGCTTCCAAGCATGATTCTGCTGTCTCAACTTAGGACACTGAGCCTTCCAATGACCTTTCTGCTTACAGAAATTGCACTCGTCGAAGCCAACCCTTGTGTAAGGCTTATGGTGATGATTGGAGAATTACTTAGAGGGTATTGCTAGTACAGGAGGATTAGAAGCAGAAAGAATATCCTTTTCAGAATACGACTGAAGATGTATTTCTTCAGCCAATAACTCACTGACAACTGAGTCAACAGAAGGCAGTGGGGAGCGATGCAGTATTGAACCTCTAAGTCCTTCGAAATCACTGCGAAGTGTTGTTAAAAAATGTATCAATCATAACCCCCAGGTGGTCTAAATGTAGAGAAAGGATAGTCAGGCTGAATAATTTAAAATTGTGAGCTACAATCTCAACAGGTATATTTCTTATTATCATCCCTCTTCAAACACATCCCCATCGTGACCCCGTTTTATCAGAAACATCGCAGAGAACTTTTCAGTGATAGGAAGTCAAATATGCAATCCTTCACTTATTAAGTTGTTTATGTATTGGATGTTTTATTGTATAATATGAAAATCATGTGCTTGCGTTAGATAATGTTTGTTGTTAATTAATTTTCATTCGAGCATCCTATTAATATGTTAAGCAAAAAAAAAAATCCCTGGATTTTCATGTTAAATTGAGAATTTGTCCTGGAATAAAAATGGGGATGTTACAACTTCTCTCTTTTTTCTTTCTCTCTCTTCCTCTTCTACTATTTGTCTCGCCAACCAAACCTCCCACTCTTTCTTTCTCTTCTCTCTCTCATTCTCTCCTCGAGCACCGACCCTCTTTTCTCTAACAAGTAATTCTTCTCCTTCTCTTTTCCCATCGGTTTGTTTAATTAACTCATAACATGTCATTTTTTTAATTCTCAGATTAACCCACAACTAATACAAGGTAAGAATTCTCCTATTTGATTCTTCTCTAAGTTTTGTGTGTGTTTTTTTTTTAATTTTTTTTATGTTCTTAATTGTTTGAATTTTTTCATATGAGAAAATTTTGTTAAATTTTAGTTTTTTTTCAATTAAATTAAAAACTAAAAAACCTAATTGAACTTTAAAAAGGTTTAAGTGGCTTGATCACGAGCTAAAATGAAAGAAAAATAAAGTTTAGAAGTCAATTTGTTATAAATTAGAAAAATCAATAAGTCTAGGGAATTAATTGAAATTTGGTTTATGTTAATTAATGCAATTAGGGACTTAATTGAAGAAAAAACAAAGTTTGAGAATCAATTTGTGTCAAGATTGCGATAATTAAAGGTTCAAAGACTAAAATGAATGGGTGTTGAGATTTTGAGAGGCAAATTAATTTAATCAAAGGTGAAATAAAAAAATTAAAAGTATAAAAGGGCAATTAAGGATGAAATTAAAGAATATCAAGACCAAGGACCATATTGTAAAAGACACTAAGAGCTCAATCAAATAAATCAAGTGGCATAATTGAAAAGATTATTAAAGATTGTGACCAATTGAGGGTTTGTTTGTGAAATAACAAGAAAATAAGGATCAAAATTGACTTTCACTTATTAAATTTTTTTAGGTAATTAGTTCAGAATTAAGGCCCCGTTTGTTTGCTAGAAAGTAGTTTTTTTTTGGAAAGTGAATTCCGGGAAAGTAAATTATTTTATGATATTTGGTAGTGTAATAGAAACTATGTTAGAAAACATTTTCCAGTATTTGGTTATGTTATGAAATATGAGCTGAAAAATAACTTATTAATGTTTTATTTTTTTCAAGTTTATTAAAATAATGAGGAACAAATCTTACAAATTAAGAAGTTGAATGAGAATGAAATTGTTAAAAAATATAATTTCATAAAATATCTCAAATAAAATAAATACTAATCAAAATAATAGAGATCAAATATAACAAATAAAAAAATTGAAAGATGAAGAAATTAAAATAATAATAATTATCATTTCATAAATTATTTCAAATAAAATAAGTAACAATCGAAAGAATGAGGATTAAATTTGATAGATAAAAAAATTCAATTAAAAAATGATAAGGGAAAAGCAAATAACAATTATAAAAATGAGGATTAAGATTAATATAAAAATCAAATTCTAAGGGATTAAATTGAAAAAAAAATATTCAAATAATATATATATTGCAATCAAAAGTTTGAGGATCAAATTTGATATAATCAGGAAATAATATGATATTTTTAAATTTTCACAACTTCTAGAAAGTATTTTCCGTTAACTAACTTTTCTAATGACAAATAAACACAGGAAAGGTTGAAAAGTGGTTTTCAGGAAACCACTTTCCATCAAACAAATGAGGCCTAAACTCATTTACATGCAATTGGCTAATTTATATACAATTTGAAACATAATAAAGGCTGCTAATTAAATATATGTATTAATAGAAAAATATTTTTAAAAAATAATCTTAAAACTAGATCAAATACAAGTTGAGTGAACTCTTCACTCAATGACAGGAAACAAATTGAATAAAATCAATTGGTTTATACCAATTCAATTTAAATTATTTTCTCTTGTATAGAGGAGGTCTTGCTAATTTTTTTTTTTAAATAAAAATGGTTTATGATATCTTAATTTTTTAATTTATGTGGATGTTAAGGGAAAAGTCAATCACCTGTCATATAAACATGATTACTGCTAGTTCTTCTAGCAATGCTTCTAACGACCATGAATTGTTAGGTGCTGACCTAAAATAAGCACCTGAAAGATAGACATCCACTTACTATGCAAGCTGGTTGAGCACCTTCAAAGTGAAATTTTAAACAGAATTTTTATTATTTATTTATTTTCTTTATTTGATCAGAAATTTTTGATATAACATATTTCATCGCTATCTATGACAGAAATTAATGGCATAAATTTTCAACCTTATTGGTGGAATATTTTTTCATAGCTATTTGCTAGTTTCTTCTAGTAGTGAAACAACTAAAAAAGAAATGTTGCATTAGTCCTAAATGTTAGGAGTAAATTGAAAGCAATCCCTATTTGTTTTTAGTATGATCAGATTTCTTTGCTCCACTACTTGAAAGACATTTGATACAATACGTTTTGGTCTAAACCGAAGAGATTTGATCATTAACCCTTTCAGAAGACAATTGTTGATTGGTCTACTAACGATGTTTTATGGAAAAAAAAACATTTATAAAAGCATGTGAGGTCAGAGAAACTGATTGGAATATACAGGAGATATTTTAGAAAAAGGCAAATAGACGTAATGGAAAACTAGGAGAAATTAATGGCAAACAGATATAAAATTTAGGGATTTAATATTATGTTATTAAAATAAAGGGATTAACTAAATAATAATTAACTTCACAAAAAAATTGTTAAAGGAATACATGCAGTAATACCAACCACGAAGCAAAAGATTTGAGAAAAGATAGAGAATTAAACAGAAATGATGTCAATAGCCATCAACTTCTCCTCTTAATTAGATTTTTCTTACTTGATTCTTACTTCAATTAGATTTTTCTAACTTGATTCTTTGTGTTGATGATCCTGCCACTTCCGTCTCTTTCTTTCTCCCATTTATTGTGTATGGGACTTTGCTTGCTAAATTATTATGCCTAAACAATAAGAAATCATCTTCCAACTCCATACCCAAATACTCGCCTCTAGCAAAGAATCCAAAACACATCACCACACCCACCAGACCACCTTGCAATGAATGAGAATATGACTCAGATTCTGCAGCTTCACTTCACAGCACCTGGATAAACAATTCACGTTATAGCATACTTGGCGAGCAATTATGCGACGAGTACTAAGTGATCTGCCTACAATAGGCCTAAGCTCCTCCCCAATCGAGCATCTTGAAGGATGTTGATGGAAACAAAACCATAACCCCCAAGTGGTCTAAATGTAGAGAAAAGTTAGTCAGGCTGAATAATTTAAAATTGTGAGCTACAATGGTGTAATTCTTATTATCATCCCTCTTCAAACGCATCCCCATTGTGACCCTGTTTTATCAGAAACATCACAGAGAACTTTTCAGTGATAGGAAGTCAACTATGCAATCCTTAACTTATCAAGTTGTTTATGTATTGGATGTTTTATTGTATAATATGAAAATCATCCGTTAGATAATGTTTGTTGTTAATTAAGTTTCATTAGAGCATCCTATTAATATGTTAAGCAAAAAAATAATATCCTGGATTTTCATGTTAAATTGAGAATTTGTCCGGAATAAAAATGGGGATGTTACAACTTCTCTCTTTTTTCTTTCTCCCTCTTCCTCTTCTGCTATTTATCTCGTCAACCAAACCTCTCACTCTTTCTTTCTCTTCTCTCTCTCATTCTCTCCTCAAGCAACGACCCTCTTTTCTCTAACAGGTATGGCTTCTCCTTCTCTTTTCTCCTCGGTGTGTTTAATTTTTTATTTGTTACTTAACTCATAACATGTCATTTTTTTAATTCTCAGATTAACCCACAACTAATATAAGGTAAGAATTCTCCTATTTCTTCTCTAAGTTTTGTGTTTTTTTTTTCTATTTTATTTTTATGTTCTTAATTGTATGAATTTTGTTTGAATTTTTTTCATATGAGAAAATTTTGTTAAATTTTAGTTTTTTTTCAATTAAATTAAAAAATAAAAAAAAAAACTAATTGAACTTTAAAAAGGTTTAAGTGGCTTGATCATGAGCTAAAATGAAAGAAAAAAAAAGCTTAGAAGTCAATTTGTTAGAAATTAGAAGAATCAATAAGTCTAGGGATTTAATTGAAATTTGGTTTATGTTAATTAATGCAACTAGGGACTTAATTGAAGAAAAAACAAAGTTTGAGAATCAATTTGTGTCAAGATTGCAATAATTAAAGGTTCAAAGACTAAAATGAATGGGTATTGAAGTTTTGAGAGGCAAATTAATTTAATCAAGGGTGAAATCAAAAAAATTAAAAGTATAAAAGGGTAATTGAGGATGAAATTAAAGAATATCAAAACCAAAGACCATACTGTAAAAGACACCAAGTGCTCAATCAAAGAAATCAAGTGGCATAATTGAAAAGATTATTAAAGATTGTGACCAATTGAGGGTTTGTTTGTGAAATAACAAGAAAATAGGGACCAAAATTGACTTTCACTTATTAAAATTTTTTTTAGGTAATTAGTTCAGAATAAACTCATTTACATGCAATTGGCTAATTAACATACAATTTGAAACATAATAAAGGCTGCCCATTAAATATATGTATTAATAGAAAACAATTAAAAAAAAATCTTAAAACTAGGTCAAATATATACAAGTTGAGTGAACTCTTCACTCATTGATAGGGAAACAAATTGAATAAAATCAATTAGTTTATAGCAATTCAATTTAAATTATTTTCTCTTGTATAGAGGAGGTGTTGTTAATTTTTTTTTTTAAAATAGAAATGGTTTATGACCTTTTAATTTTTTAATTTGTGTAGATGTCAAGGGGAAAGGCAATCGCGTGTCATATGAACATGATCACTGCTTGTTCTTTTAGCAATACTTCTAACGACCATGAATTGTTAGATGTCGACCAAGAATAAACACCTGAAAGATAAACATCCACTTATGATGTGAGCTCGTTAAGTACCTTTAGAGCGGAATTTTAAACGGAATTTTTATTTTTTTATTCGATCAGAAATTTTTGATATTACAATATCGCTATCTATGTCAAAAATAAATGGCATAATTTTTCTATCTTATTGGTGGAATATTTTTTTTAGGTATTTTCATAGCTATTTGCTAGTTTTCTAGTAGTGAAACCACTAAAAAAAAAAAGTTGCATTAATGGCAATTAGACGTAATGGAAAACTAGGAGAAATTAATGGCAAACAGATATAAAATTTAGGGATTTAATATTATGTTATTAAAATAAAGGGATTAACTAAATAATAATTAACTTCACAAAAAAATTGTTAAAGGAATACAGTAATACCAACCATTGATTTGAGAAAAGAGAGAGAAACATAAATGATGTTAATAGCCATCAACTTCTCCTCTTAATTAGATTTTTCTAACTTGATTCTTACTTCAGGATGTCAATAGCCATCAACTTAATTGTGGAATTTATTTTCTAACTTTTTTCTTACTTCACCATGTCAATAGCCGTCAACTCCTGGCACCAAAATTTTCCATGCATAACTGCTCAAGTTGGTGGTGGATGTCAATAGCCATCAACTTGTGGAGTTTATTTTCTAACTTTTTTCTTACGATGTCAATAGCCGTCAACTCCCGGCACCAAAATTAGTGATTATATTCAACATCCAAGTCTTGATCAAAATAAAA
>Ga0307517_10011222_pt1 | contig 12433 bp, 11 predicted proteins | sample 23_EM_MG_FD_194515 | JGI IMG/M metagenome (GOLD analysis project Ga0307517, IMG submission 194515) | Populus trichocarpa ectomycorrhiza microbial communities from riparian zone in the Pacific Northwest, United States - 23_EM | ecosystem: Host-associated > Plants > Roots > Unclassified | place...
CATACGACCACCGAATCTCAATTAACGTTTCTGAAAAATCATCAATCCCTCCAATTGTACCACCCAAAAGCATTCGCCATCAGTCACCTCCACCCCCGAGGACAACAGGAACGATAAAGAGGCAGACGGAGACCTTTAGGCTCGTAAGGAGTTCTTCTGGAAATGTCTATGCATCAAGTCAAACGATCTCGGCACAAGGCCAACAATGGGAAGTCGTAGAATCGGTGGAGGCTACGAAGAGGGACAGGTCACTGAGGTCGAAAGTAGATGAGAAGAAATCCAAGGATCAAGGACGTGAGCGGGAAATCGACAAGGAACGTGGACGTGAGAAAGAAAGGGAAGTGGAAAGAGAAAAGCAACGAGCAAGAGAAAGGGATTTGGAGAGAGAAAAACAAAGGGTAAGAGAACGAGAAATTGAGTTGCAAAAGGAAAGGGCAAGGGAGGAAAGACGCGAGGCAGAACGGGTACAACGAGAGTCGGAGATACAAAGGGAGAGGGAGAGGGCGAGGGCGAAAGAGAGAGAACGACGCGAGGAAGAAAGGGTGCAACGAGAGTTGGAGATACAGAGAGAAAAGGAGAGAGCAAAGGAGAGAGAAAAACTACAGAAAGAACTAGAGCTGCAAAGGGAGTGGGAGAGGGTACGAGAATGGGAAAGGCGAGAAGTAGAGCGAGAACAAGAACGAGAGAAGGAAAGGGAAAGGGAACGCGAACTTGCGAGGCAACAGGAGAGGGAGAGGGAGAAGAAAGACAGGGAAAGGGAGAGACGGGGTGAAAAGGAAAGGGTGAGAATACGCGAGGAGAAAGAGAGGGAGAGGCGAAAGGAGCGGGAAAGGCGAGAGCGGGAAAGAGAGAAAGAGAAGGAACGAGAACGACGACGAGAAAGGGAACGAGAAAAGGACAAGGAGAGAGAAGAAAGAGAGAGACAGAGGAAAGTTCGGGAACGGAGCCACGAAGAAGACCCATATCTAGAAAGGAGGTCTGGTCATAACGATCGCAAGTCTAGGGACTATGATCGCAAACCCCGAGAATATGAACGTCGTAGCCGAGATTATGAACCACGGGTTGACCCCTCCGAACACAAGTCGCCCAGAACGCGTGATACGGAACGCAGGCCCACACACGACCCAAGTAGCAAAAGAGAATCGAGGCCTCATGAGAAAACTAGCTCAAGACAGTACGAAGACCCACGTCCTCATGACAATCACAGCCACGGTCGGAAATATGATGATCATAGGTCGACCAGACATGCAACTGAAATGTCGTCGTCATCACACAGCCAACACCTCCCTGAACCAGTTATCCAACTCCTACCAATTCCAGTACCCCGATTGGAACGTATGCCGTCCGTTAGTGCTCGACCTATGTCCCAACTTCCTTTGGCGGATGAGATGAACGCTGTAAGGGCTAAGGAACAATGGGAGATGGAGCGCTTGTGGAAGGCTCGCAGCCTTTACGGACTCGAACCTAACGGAACAGCGAACAATGTCATCCCTGGACACAGTTCAACCAGTTCGATGAGTGATGACATTCCCGAAATCATTCCAGCATCTCCTCCTCAAGTTCATGGTTCAAGCCATACTGCCTACCTTGTTCCGACACCCTTCCATGACCCACGGCCTCAAATATATCGTTCCATGCCGACTGTACCACCGATTTATTATCATTCTCCTGCATCAATACCCAGCATTCCTGACTCTCTATCGTCTTACGAGCCTTACGACACTTTACGATTCTATCCTGGTCCAGCTCAGGTAGCTGAGCCGTTGCCATTACCCTCATTTCCCCCCAAATCCGTCAACCCGCTTCCTGAACCACCCCGCGAATCTTCCTACAAACCTACACCTTTGCCCTCTATGTCACCTTCGAGAAGACGGTCGACAGAATACTGGACTTTCAACGGAATCACTACTGCACATTAGCATGTTACTCTATTTACCTATTAGTATATATTCGATGCTTCTATATTGTACACCACACTGGATTTTTTTCTCATTAGGCGTTTTTTACTTGGGGATTATTTACGATTCGTGTTCAATTGAGCCCACCAACTATAGAAACATTTGTATGGGGAAAAAAGGCGAAATAAGAGCAAAATATGGAGCTAGAATTAGAAAGAGCATATATTCACTACTTCGCGGGTTCCAACGGAAAGTGAATTTCAGGATAGTCGGCCCAGACACGATCAGGGTCTAAGAATCGACGGAGCCTAGCTACTTGGGATGAAAGAAACATTAAGATCAGCTGCATCTTCACTTCCTCCAATTTGAGGTGCACAATTTCTTCGCAAGCGCTCAACGCTTGTGATCTTGTTGTCACAAACATATTGCCAGAAAAACCTAAATCTCTCAAGTTGTCGACCAGCTCGCCGAATTCTGCACACCAGCCCAGCACGCCCAGCTGATTGAATCACGATCGATCAGATCAGCGAGTTCATGAAACGTTAATGACTCTTCTTACCTGCCCAAATTCTTTATAACGCTGATAAAGTACATTTGGTGCAACGGACAGAGCATACTCGAATCCTTCATTCTGTTCGATAACGTGCCGTGATGGTTGGTATTGTGGTTGGGAGGGTAATTCTGGTTGTGGCTGGAAATAGAGCAGTAAGGTGATGACCTACTGATAGCAAGAGGGGGAACGATTACGCACTGCTACTGCTGGTCTAAGAGGAGGGTCCTGAAACCATTTCACATGGGAATAGTCCATCTCCCCTCCAAAATCCACCACATCAGTCCTCTTACCGCCGAATTCCATCATGAGTGTAAGATATTGAGAGTTTGGTGTATAGAAAGGACACTACGATGGCCTTCTTGATGCACGAAGAGATGAAAAGCGCAGAAGACCACGCGCTCGAGATTTGAAGCGTTGAAAAGTGTTGGGATTACTGACGTCGACTTCCGATGGACGTGATGCAACAGAAGATGGCCAGAATTGGTCTTGCGGCACAGAAAATACCACAACTGCTTAATCATCAGGAATAAATTCTTCCTCCAATACGAAAGATTGAACACTTACGAGGATCAATAAATGTATTGGGATCAATCGGGATATGGGAAGGTGGTAAAGGAAAGCTTGAAGTGAGATGTGCGAATTCTGTCAGTGTAGGTGTCGGAGATTCAGAGGTATAATTCGAAATGCGATTGGCGGCGTTGTCTGGAATTACGAGAGGAGAAAGAGGGGTCGAAGTGGGCTGTGAAATATCGACAGTTATCGGACCACTGACTGATGATGGAGGGGAAAGACCAAGATCGTCTGGTGTGATAAGGTGAAAGTCTTCGGACCAATCGTCCTTGAACGTGGAATGCTCAGAAGTGTCCGAAAAAACTCGTTTTCGAAATAATCTGGGGTGTCTAGAGACGGAGGCAGCGGGCGAAGATAACCTCCAAGTCAAGTTGCGCAGTGAGCCGCGAAGGCCTTGAGCAGACTTGGACTGGAATGGGATGCTTTCGAATTGCGAAGACGTCGGATCCGAGACAAGTTCCTTCAGTGGACTTGTGAGGATGAACTTCCCAGCTGTGCAACGTTTAATACAACCCTGTCGACGTCGCGATGAAAACGTGAGGCACAGTCGTGGCCCTGCAGGAGTTGCCTCGAGGTCATTCTCCTGCCCCATGGGAAGTCTTCCCCGGATCTTTTTCCCGAACACCGACCAAAAAATATTACTTATTGACAGCAAACACTACAAGAAATATTTCTACTAAATTAGACGTCAATGAGGTGTTGAGCAGGAATATTAATATTTGCCTGGCCACGGAGGAGTCGATAATTCGCTTTCACTCGTTGAAGCAAGGCCTTTGGTGGACCCAGTACCACAGGAAAGATGGTTAACAGGCCGGAAAATCCAAAGATTGGTAGCCATAGTAATAGGACAGTAGCGTCACCGAAACGAGCATACAGGGTTTGGCTCGTATCAAATGGGTACTGAACACCAATGGTCTCAATGAAGGACCCAGAGCCAACCTGGCTGACGTCGCTGAATTTACCACCTGCAATGCCACTCACTCCGCCTTCTCCTCCATCACACCACAACACAATACTGTTTAGTTCTTCTGCTCGTTGTTTCGCTTGAAGCCACATCGCATACCCAACTGTGCGGTCCCATGTTCGAGCTGGTGCAAGGATGAGACCAGGTCGGGAATCCAGCCCTGCAAATGGGGACAGAGTGGCAAAGTCAAGGCAGATCGATGCAGACACTGGTATTGGCCGCGTGTGGGTCCCGTTTGGAGCCCATTCAGGGTTGGTAATACCATGTCCAGGGTTCGGAATTTCGGCGTCAAAGAGTCCGGGGGGAGCAGGGGATCCCCTCAAACGATACGACTCAGCGACTGAAACAACAATGGATCAGAATCAGAGCTAAAAAAATAACAGATGGTTCGTCACTCACAGGGAACCAGATTGCGTTTGTGATAGATTAAATGGGGTTCGTTAGAATGTTGCGAAATTACAGCGATCCCCGTCCGCGATATTGCAGCTTGTCCAGCAGGATCATTTGGGTCGTTAATCGTTTCTTCAAAAGAGACACCAACATAGGGACCCGTGATTTTCTTCCGAATTGCACTAAATGCATCTTCTTTTTCCTTGGGGTTGTTGAACACAACCGCCCCTTCCGGCCAGAGAATGATTTTTGCCCCCAGACTTCGTAACTTGTTGGATTCGGTGATGTATTCCTCCAGGGATGGATGGTGTTTCTTGTATTGACGATAAGGAGGAATGACGCAACCGACCGTTACAGGGCTTGCCTTGTCGATCTCGTATATAGGAAGAGGAAGAGGATCGACCAAAAATGAAGGAATCGTCAGGAGGAAGAGGAATGCGCCAAGAAACTTCCTGTTTCTCGAGTTAATGTCATTCGATTGGACTACTTCAAGTTCATCGTTTACTTCAAAACCATGACCCATGAACCAGGCAGCGATGGTCTGGGAAAGAAAGACTGCCCATGCACCGATTATCCAATTTTTGCCTGCTGGTCCCAGGTAATGAATAACCCAGTTGTAGGCATCGGCGTTGTCTCCGACATTCCAGGTTGATAAATAACCAACAGGGCTGATATACGAGACAGCCCACCAGACTGTTGCCCATAACGAGGGGAACAACAAGAGTTGGGAACAGAACCGGGTAGACAACTTCATTGAAGCCCACAATGCTCCGAGAGAGATTGAGGAAAGTGTGAGTGATAGTAGAAGAAGCACGAATAGAGACTGGGTCTTTGAAGAGAGGGCTTCAAGCGATGCGTGAATCCTGCAAAGCATGCTGCCAATCGAGACGGCCAATGCCAATGCTCCAACTTTGAGAAGCCGGTTGGGTTCATCTGGACGAAATACAAATGGGGTGTAAATGTGTAAAACCGATAAGTTGAGGATAACAGGGATCAGGGTCGAATCAGGTTGTAATGCCAAAGCCGACGTGGCAATTGACAAAGGGATAAAGACTTGGTTGCGGTGCTGGATGAAGATGGCGTCTTTCAGACTGATTGCCATCGCTGGTGGATCGATTATCCTTTACTGCAGTCTGCAGGGAGTCGACGCTACGGTGAAAGGATAGACTAAAGCATTTGTTTGGTTCAGGCGCTTGATGACAAATTAGGCGCTGGGCAAGACTGATTAGTCTAAGAGCAATTCTTGTCTGTAAAAAAACTCGTTTCCTTTCTTCTCAACAACCAATAGCTTTCATCGTCAGAGCCGACTCGCTGGAAAGTACAAATCCAAGATACAAGCAAAGGTCGTCCGTTATTAGATAAATCGCACAGAAAATGTGACCTAAATAAATGGCCTCGCTCATACACGTTTTCAAGTAGGGACTGCAAATGGATCGCCTGCATCCATTAACGGGCCACCAAGAAGGGCGTCTTGTGGGTCCAACTGCGACAGATCATGCGCATCCCCCAACTGCAGACCATCGGGACCCAGTCCAGATATGTCCAACTCGAGTTCTTTCTTATCATCCTCCACATCTGCACCAACCATCGAAGCGTCCAGATTGAGAGATGGATCGTGATTCAAGCCGTCATCAACATTCACAGTCACGTCGAGTTCTGAATTTTGCATCAAGGTAAGCTGAGGTTTTGGTGACGGGGGCATCTCGGATGGGCGGTCATCCATATCGACATCCTTATGTGGTATTACCTCGCTTCGAGGTTCCTCTTGCTCGTCATCATCGCCTTCTACAACCTCAGGTTCGTCAGGTAGTGGAGCAAGAGGCTCGTCCACGTCGCCCTCTTCGTCGAATTGCTTAAGAATTGGCTTAGAAACTTGAATCCACCACGAGGAAATTATCGAAACCTACCTGAACTTTTTCTGTCTTAACCCACTTATACACCTTCAACGACGGAGAACCAACACTCGGGGTAACCCATACTTTCTCCCAGCAAGGAACAGGGTGCATAAGCTGCCGACGGGCTGCCTCTGTCGAAGCAATGCTAACTCCAATTCTTCTTCTGGTCGCCATCGAATGTGCAATTGGACTTTAACATGGATTCTGATAGAAGACCGAAGACGAGATTACCACGGCAATCACGTGTCTGCTAGACGGATTAAAAAAAATTCTGCAGATGTATGCCCAAATAACTGGGAGCGACATATGACATTCGTTTGTTTTGTCTACAGAATGACTCTGTAAATCGATGTACAACGGGTGGTAACCATTGTATTTAACTTTTAAGCACCCTACGGCTACAAGTCGAGTGGAATCATTACACGACAACCGAATGATACGCAAGTCGAAACTGACCTTAATATTCGAACAACCATGGTCGTTTTCGCTTCGTCACACTGATGACAACCACATTCTCCTCTAGCAAGCTCGATAATTCGGGTAAAACGTCCACAACCGGAATGCTGGTACCGACCATTTCAGAGACGCTGATAAAGATTCGAATTGGGCGACGGATAACCATGGCGGATGTTGGTATGCAAATGAGGATCAGATTAGCCGCGTTGGATGAGTGTCGAATCGAGAGTATCTGGGGACAGAGTGCAGATAAATGGACAAGAAGATAATTTTTGATATATTTTTCTTAAGATGGCAAACTGGTGTCGCTTGCACACGGAGGGCGCGCGATATCGTAGGAGGATGGGAGACATAACGTTCATTGATTCGAATTATCGTCATGGAACATAAAGTTAAATTTTCAGGGAGGAGGTGTGTCTCGTGGTCGTGAACCTGTTGGTGGACGGCCTGAAAGTGCAAATCGCGCGCCTTGGCACCTAGGAAAAATCGTCTATCTGTCGGCGGGTTACAAGAAGCGAGGACTTACGAAAAGTGGGGCAGTAGACCTGCAAGGAATTCAGAGAGGCAGAACACGTCTGGAGGAGTTGCAATCGAACTTCCTCCTCGATCGAATACAATCGTCAGGAATAGATGACTTAAATTGGCCAAGTTCGCTCGAGAAATCAATGTTTCGATCACATTGTTGTCGTGAATTAACTCCAGCGACTCTAGATGGGGTTCTTCGTTCAAGTTGTGAATCTGTCAGAACAGTTTCGGACAGCCAGCTTCTTCAATGGTTTGAAACCAAGCAGGGCAGAGAGGGGAAATTCTGTGATCGATGGTATACACACCTTCTCGAGGGAAGGAAGCAAGGAAAGCCGTTTTGAAATCGCTGCCTAGTCGTGGCCAGGTATCATAATACGGGCTACTCCGATGACAAAGTGTTATTGATTCCAGTCTTGTGAGTTTGACAAAGGATGTCTTGTGATTGCCGTACAGCGGTAAGTCGATGAGAAGTGTGGTGTACTGCGCAACTCGGGGGTTTTGCTGATAAAGCATCGGGATTGGGCACATATCCCGACTCGAGGGCCTGACGTGGGGAATGAATATGTTCAAAACAGTCGCGAATGGTGATGGCGGCATATTCGGCCAGTCAGGACAGACGACCGGGTTTTGAGGGTATCAGAAAGCCGAAAATATCTCGTTTGGAACCATATTATGGGGAGGAATGTTGCAAGGCTAGAGATGCTGTTGAGATGCTGGATGATCAGGCAGAGGTTTTAATCAAATAAACAGATTCAGATTAAGCGGCTCCCGCGAGAACAAGGAGACCCATGTGGCACTCTCAAGCTTATTAGAGCATTTCTTTTGGAGACAAGCGGCTTCACTTAAACCCGCTGATACGAAATGAGGCATACTACAGCAACTGGCACATTGGCAGGATTCTTGCTTCGAAGGTCATCACAATTAATGTGGGGACATCTAGACTTGTTCTGCCCAGTTCAGGATGTCATCATGGGAGACCACAGAAGACTGAAGAAATATTGGAGTAAATTTTACCGGGAATATTTTGGGACCTACTATTTCGACCACCGTTGATTCCTCCGAACCCTTCTGTTTCTTTGTGAATTTGGTAAAAATTTCTCAGGAAGGAGAAGAGTTTCAGCATACTGGTTGGGTCACTTCTAGCATCGTCTTCATGCTTCCGCGAAGCTCGGCAAGCTTTGCGCTTAGAATATCACATTTCCTGAAAACCGTAAACAAAGCAAGGCCATATTGAATTACGTAGACTTTACTGGTGTATTGCTTTCGTTTCCTCCCTTCTCAAGTCGAGTTGGTGACGCATCATCGATTCAAGATGCTCGCGGGCCTAACTCCCACTTCAGGATCTAATGTAATAGCTTGAAGAAGATTCTAACCTGAACTGGGCGGAGGTCATTTGCTGCAGCCATGAGATTCTGACTGAGGACGGTTATCCATTCGACATGACGTTGCCATTCTGGTGGCACAGTGGAATCTATTGGAGGCGGTACAAGGATGGATCCCATTAACGCCGAATAAGTAACTAGCATCGAGCGCAAGATAGACTGCAGAGCGGGGCGACGATCTGGAAAAATTCACGTTAGATTCCGTTGGGAAATTACACGACGAATATGGAGTACCAGATTTTGGGTCAGATGGATACAGCTGATTTCCACCGGACTCTTCAAGAGAAAGAATCTTCTCTTTGACCTAGATTTGGTGAGCCTGCACATCATACGGTCGTGAAAATGAAACGACGCACAAGCCACCTATCACCGAAGACGTCGTAGTAAGCATCAGGTTCTTCCAAAATCCAATCCACGAGTGGTTTCTCGAGCTGTGTAAGAGGCCATTCAGGAACGTCAGGTTGATCGTGCAGGACTTCATGTTGGTTTATTTCTGTTATGTCTCCTGCCCTCTCCTTGAGTAAGGAAAGTAGTCTTAGGTTGTGAGATGTGTATTTAGTGTAGTGAGAAGGTGGAGAAGGGAAAGGGTTTCTGAGCTCTGCGGTGTCCTCATCATCCATGGGAAACAGCCGGCCTTTCAAAGATTCTAATTGCCGTAATTAATAATTGCTTATGTCATACATTCCCAGGGGAACGGAACTCAAGAACCGTGCCTGTCAGAAGTCGTCTGCGGTCATAATGTTATTTACGTTCAATTCGCGGCCAAGAAGTTGACTAGTTATGCATTATGTCTAATGTAATATACTAATAGCCCTAGAGCAAAGGGAGCGTTAGGAACAGCCACGAAGGCCACGTTTGTTGCCGGTTCTAAAATTAAATTAGATCCGCGCTCTAAAGAGATTGATATAATAATGTCTACAACGACGGACCTTGTCTGTATTCCCCCATGACCATCTTCCAAAACGACTCGATCCCCCTCCCTCCCATTCCAGACAACCTCACCATCCCTCAGTTTATCCTTCGTGAACTTCAGCTGTCCCCGAGGCCTGTGAGACCAAGAAATGTACCCTACTTCATCGACAATGCATCAGGACGAACTTACAATTATGAAGAGGTGGGTTTGTATTCTGCTTGTCGGCTAGGCTCACAGTCAGAAAGATACACCACAGAACCTTCGGTCTTGCTAATGCCTTGAGTGTCAAGTGGAATATCGGTAAATGTCGTGTTTTCTGACATTTATGCGTCCGTTAAGCAGCTTACAGGAATGAAGGATGTCGGTGTGTAATGAATAGTTCTATGACGTCTCGGTCGTTGCATAATTTTGGTTCCAGTTTGTATAATCAGTCCGAACGACATAGGTGGGTGACCCTCAGCCATGTGCCCAAAATCCAGCACGTTAATTACCACTTCGCAGACTATACGAACTGCATTTGGGCTGTCCACACTTTGGGTGGAATTGTGGCGTACGTTGCACCTTTTGGAACAACGTGCAAGTCTCCTGACCGTTGTATTTACAGTCCCACCAATCCAGCCTCCACTGCAGACGAGCTCGTCTATCAGCTATCCATCACAAAAGCGAAGCTCATAATAACACACCCTATATGCCTTGCGACTGCACGGAAGGCAGCAAATATGCATGGGTTACCAGAGAACTGTATTATCTTGATACACAACGTTAAAAATACCCCTTCAGGAATATCTACTTTGGATGAACTCATCAAATATGGCTCAAGTAAACCCGAGAATTATACCGCTGTACGCTTTAAACCTGGTGAAGCAAAGACCACCACTGCCTTCTTTTGTTTCTCCAGTGGGACGACTGGTGAGTTATATTTCGAGCGTTTATTGGAAACATTTAAAAAATCGTGCCAATGGTATCCAGGAAAACCAAAGGTACGTTCTGGAGCTCACGAAGAATATAAATGCAACTCAGTGTGTTAGGCTGTTGCGATACCTCACTACGCGATTGTTGGAAATGTCATTCAAATGGCAGCCCATTATCATGTCAACGACCCTTCGCAGACAAACAAGTTATTCGATGTAGGGGATATAGTCCTTGGAGGTGACTCTCAGTGTTTACAGTTCAACGCTAACGAGTTAATTCACTTGAACTTTTTCAGTGCTACCCTTCTTCCGTAAGCGTCATGTTCTTCATTACCTCCAGCTATTATGCTGAATAGTCTCCAGACATATATGGGCTTGTTGTGATTGTGTGTTTTGCTTTCTACTCGTAGCATATAAAACTGAAATACCTCTGGAGATTCATTTCTCAATTTTCTGCGGTGTACGAGGACTGTCATCTATTCCACGACGAGCACTAATTAACTTTCCTGCAGGCTTCCGTAGTTTCGGTCCCTAAGTTTAACTTTGAAGAATGCCTGAACAGCATCACTCGCCACAAAGTAACGCACTTATTGTACGTCGATGATTGTCTTTTTTTACACAATCGCCCACATTCTTCCAGCTTGGTCCCTCCCCAAATCGTACTTTTTTGCAAGGTGCACCATACTCTGTTAATTACCAATTCGTTCTGATCCGTCGGCTCAGCACCCAACGATGAAAGGCCGTAACTTTCCTCTGGTGAAATATTGCCTTTCAGGAGCCGCACCTCTTGGAGGCGATCTCATGAATCAAATGGCGAAAGTCTTCCCGAATTCATTTATAGGTCAAGCATTTGGGATGACCGAAGGATGTTCAATTTCTATGCTTTCACCAGAAAGGAAAATTGGTACCCTTGGTAGTGCCGGGGTGCTAATTCCGGGAGTTAAGGCAAAGGTCCTCAAAGCGGACGGCAGCCTTGGAAAGGAAGGAGAGCAAGGAGAGCTCGTTGTGGGCGGTCCAGGTATGGCTTCGGAATATTATTCTAATCCTACGGCGTGAGCGAAAATATCGCTTTGTTGCTGGCATACATATTCACCCGGTCTTCCCAGTACTGCGGAAACGTTTGTGGATGGATGGGTCCGCACTGGAGACGAGGTCATCATCAGGAACAATGAAATGTTCGTTGTTGACCGAGTGAAGGTTCGTTATTCTTGGTGTCACCTTCCCAATTCCTGTCTAAATATCGCAACAGGAAATTATGAAAGTTCGAGGATTCCAAGTCGCTCCAGCTGAACTTGAAGCTCATCTCCTCTCACACCCGTCTGTGAGGGATGCCTGTGTTGTTGGTATCCCTGATGAATACAGTGGCGAAATACCCCTGGCTTTCATTGTACCTACCCAAGGAGCCCTGGAAAAGATTGAGAAATCTGCGAGCGAGTCCCAGAGTATTAAATTGGATATACAGAAGGTGAATTTCCCTTTTAGTAACAGTCCACGTTGACCCGACCATTGTACCCTCTAGCACGTATCTGACACCAAGGCACAGTATAAGTGGCTGGCGGGTGGGGTGGAATTTATTGATGAGATACCAAAGAATCCCTCCGGAAAAATCGTGCGTTGATTTATAGTAACCGGTATGAGTTTCTATGACTAAATTATCGTATGCAGTTGCGACGATTCTTACGTGACAAGGCGAAGACTCTCAGAATACCGAATTCCTTGAAGGCCAGATTGTAGTTATATTTCCATTCATGTAGTATATACCTGGATTACCAGTGCAGTCACTTGATTAATAATTCAACGAGATACTTGAGTGTTAGGATGGTTTTTGATGGCATCAAATTTTGCACTTGGACTACTCCCACATACAGAATCTTTTACGCCATGGTACGGAGAAGAGTAGCTTCGCAGGTCCATCAGCAAGTCTCCAGGTTGATGCGCGGAGGGTACATCAGGAAGGAACCTGCATGGTTTCAAGC
>Ga0307517_10011223_pt1 | contig 12432 bp, 20 predicted proteins | sample 23_EM_MG_FD_194515 | JGI IMG/M metagenome (GOLD analysis project Ga0307517, IMG submission 194515) | Populus trichocarpa ectomycorrhiza microbial communities from riparian zone in the Pacific Northwest, United States - 23_EM | ecosystem: Host-associated > Plants > Roots > Unclassified | place...
TCTTGGATTTTAATGCACACAAAATTCATTCAAAGCCTATGATAAACAGAATACTTTTCCGAACTGATATCCAGAATTCCCTTTGCCATCATATCTGCAACGATTTCAGAACGATACAGTTGCGGAAGAGTGTCGGCTGATGCGTCGACATACTTAGGTGTAGCAATGGAGACTGAGACGAAGACCAATGTGTCGAAATCTAGGGGAGGAACTGGAGAAAAACGACAAGAGAGGGGACCAGTCAATCATTTTGAATTTTTCCGGCGTGCTCCGAGAGCAAATGTAAAACTTTAGGGTTAAACTGTCGAGGTAAGGGGTAGTCTTCAACACCGGAATCATTGCAGGAGCTAAGGTGTCCAGGTCTGTAATAAATAAATTTGCGCGAATTGTGAGGTGCTTGAGGAGCAGTAGAGAGGAAAGATCAATGCCGCATGTCTTTCCTTCTCAAATGTAACGCGGACTACAGGATATACAATTATCTCTCAGTCGCAAAGGAAAACAGACTGACTGAAACTTACATCTACTGAAAATGGGCAAGCGGAGATTTGTGAGTGAGCTTGAACACATTCCAAAGAGTTCGGGCAACAGTTTGTTGACGAGGTCTGGATTGCCCAAATGAAGCGACAATGAAAGCAGGCTATGGATGTGTTCCCTTGCCCAAACAAGGAATAGAGGATCCATGCTGTGCCAATTGTGGAGGGCAAGCGAGTCAAGTCCCTGAGGATGGGGTGGCATAACCAAATTGTTATAGACACAGTAGGACACTTTTCACCGTTGTGCAGTCGTCAAATATGCGGAGAGGGATGTTGGATAGCTACCCCTTTCAAAGCTGAGCGTGATGACAAAAGACGATTCTTGAAGGCGTCTAAAAATTCTGCTGGAAGCCTTTCACATATGATACCCCTCGAGATCAGAAGTCACTGAAATACGCTCCAGTTGCATCAACATTGGAAGAATTGGGGCAATCCCGGCACCAGCTTTAGATATGGTTTTAGAGATAGGCGGATCTCAAGATTATGGACGTAGTTTGCGATGTGTGGGGATTCAGCGAGCCTTTGCAGGGAGACCATAGTTATCCTGGGCCCTGTTGTCGAGAACAACGACGTCGGCGTAAAGGAAAGGTTCGGCAATATGGGATGTGCGCGAGAACATTTTGCAAGGAAATCCAGATAACTGAAGATGTGGTCGATGATTTCTGACCTGTCAATAGAGACAAACCTTGACATACTTATGTTTCTCTTTTTCGTAACAGACGAAAGGTGATTGGCCCGTCGGCTAAGCGCTGATCCACATGTTTTACTCTGACATATAATAATATGTCAAGAATATTGTAAAGCTTATAAAGCGGAATGCTTTTCGGACTTGAACCGGGGCAATTCGAAGTTAAACTGCATTTCACTCTTTCTCAGTAACCACCATCATCATTCCCAAATGTCGTTCAACGTACTCCGTGTCTCTTTCCGCACTGTTGCCTCTAAGCCGTTGCGTAGTGCCCCAGTTCAAGTAAATAGTAGGGCTGTATTCCGTTCCAACTTCAACCGCACGTATTCGACACCCCCACCGCAGGGAGACAAGTCATCTTCAAAGGGGCTTTACATCGGTTTGGGAGCCGTTGCCGTTATAGGAGCTGCGTACTACTTCTATGCCACTACCAGTGGCAAGGAAGCATCGACTGCCGTCAAGTCTGGTCTCCAGGCAGCCAAGGTCAAGGCAAATTTCGTTCCAACCAAGAATGATTATGTCAAGGTGACGGTATTTCTTGTTTCCCGAATGCCGAGTATAACGACATACAACAGGTCTACAATCGTGTTGCCGACATTCTAGAGGAGAATGGAGAATATGACGGTATATCTTTCAGTCGTCAATTGCAGTTAGAAACTTCATTTGGGTCATAGATGGTTCTTATGGACCCGTCATTCTCCGTCTTGCCTGGCACGCCTCCGGAACATACGACAAGGATACCAAGTCTGGGGGCAGGTACGTCAACATTTTCCGTCATATCTGCCAAGCTCTCACACATAATATCACGTCCAGCAACTACGCGACGATGCGATTTGCGCCTGAATCACTTCACGATGCCAACGCAGGCCTCCAAATCGCCCGCGGTGTGATGGAAAAGGTCAAGGAAGAGTTCCCCTGGATAAGCTACGGTGACCTCTGGACCCTCGCAGGGGTCGCTGCCATTCAGGAAATGGCCGGTCCTCACATCCCATGGCGTCCTGGTCGCATCGATGGTTTCTCTCACCATGCTACACCCGATGGCCGTCTCCCGGATGCCACTCAGGGTGCTGATCACCTCAGAAATATCTTCTACCGCATGGGGTGCGTGTTGGTACACATTTGTGTTGTTTTGAGGCCCTGATAAGTTATATGTCAACGAACCAGCTTTAATGATCAAGAAATCGTTGCTCTCTCTGGTGCACATGCCCTTGGACGCTGCCACGCTGACCGTTCAGGTTTTGAAGGACCATGGACTTTTTCACCCATTACGGTAACTAATGATTACTTCAAACTTCTTTTCAACGAAAAGTGGGTTTGGAAGAACTGGAAAGGACCAAAGCAGCTTGAGGATAAGAAAACCCGCTCTTTGATGATGTTGCCGTGAGCTTTTATTTCCTTTCCTTTTCCACTTATCGCCTTCTGATTGTTTTATATCAGAACCGACTTCGTTCTTGTTCAAGACAAGTCGTTCAAGAAATACGCAAAGGCTTATGCAGACAGCCAGGATCTGTGGTTCAAGGACTTTTCCAGCGCAGTGTCTCGTCTCTTTGAGCTTGGTGTTCCACCTGAACAGTTCGTCTCCCCAGAACCCTGGATCATGCCTACTGTCGACGAACAGGCAGCCAAGGAGAAGAATTGAAGGATCATCTTTGCAAAATATGTGACTTTGATTCCATGTATGCTTTACATGCTCAAAAAATCTAAAGCTATACAAATTGCTTCCACCTGTCAGTCAGAAATCTATAAATAGTTTGTGTAACTCAAGAACTCGGAGTACGTCCATGAGTGACTATGCATATGTGCCATCCGAGTCCCCATTTCTCCAATACTTACATGCATAGAATTCGCAGCCAATATTGGGCGCTAGTTCGGCGATCAAGCCATTTGATCATGTACTTTAGTCAGCCCAAAGACCAATAGGCCCGACGTTTTTTGAAGCTCGTCATCATGTTGTCCACCACATCCACCATGCTCAGGTCTTCTGTTCGTTGCATAACTCGTAGCCCAGCATGGAACTACAAGCCCTCTCGAGGTATCGTCACTTTGAAAGAGGTCAAGGTAAGTTATTCCGAATTTTACAAAACGTTCTCGCTAAACCATTACCCGAGCAGTATACCGCCACAGCGACTGCAAAAGGCGCAGGACGCTCTGGACATGTTGAGTGTGACGGACTCAAATTCAATCTCGCCGTGCCAAAAGAAATGGGTGGCACCGGAAAGGGCGAAAACCCAGAACAACTGTTCGCGATGGGTTATTCCAGTCTGTTGATAATTTACTCATATATGCCCTTGACCATCGTGTCTCTGACTTGTTCGTTTATCTTGTGTTGTTGGTTCCAGGTTGCCTTCTTGGGGCGATTCAGGCATCTGCTAAACGCCTTGGAAAACCCGAGATGGCGAAAAATGCCGTTGTCCGTGCTAGCATTCACATAGGACAGACAGCCGAAATCGATGGTTTTGGTCTTGCTGTTGACATAAAGGTCGAGGGCGTCGACGAGGAAATTGTCAAGGCTGGCCATGAGGTGGGTTCATTTTTTTACTTATGTGTTGTGGATTTATCTAATAATCTCAATTAGTTCTGCCCATACAGTCGTGCTTTGACCAAAGGAATTGTCGTAAATGTGTCCACTCATTAAATGATACATCTTTCAAAACCAATTACAAAAACACAGAAATTTAATACTCTGGTTGCTTCTTATTTTCTGCTATGGTTTGTTGAAGTTCCTTTCTGGAAGGCACTAGGCCTGGCGTCAAGAACAACACTACGGCCAAAAATTCTGGTAGCGCAAGGAGAGGGTACCAGAATTGCTCCTTCATCTGCGTTGCGTGTCTGCTCGGAGCCATCGTCACCGTCACGAAGACCTCTCGGATTAGAAGAAACACGGATATGACCATGAGGATCTTTGCACCGTGTATAGCACCGAATGAGGTCGATCCTCTCGATTCTAGAAGAATTCATTATTTCGAAGAGTTCAATCATTTGAAGGGAGACAGAACCCACCACTCAGGTCGAATTTCGCGAGGTGACATGTCTGTAAGAACAACAGCCCTGTCAGAACCAGGAATATGATTGTGCTTGCTTCACGAAGCGCGGTGGCTTTAGGTCCAGATGTACCATCTGCCGAAAGGGTGGTCGAAGCGACAATGCTCAAGGTAACGGCGATGGCCACCGCCAGGCGAAACAGGCGTCGATCTCTTAAGAGTCGAAAGGCGCGATGTTCGTCCGTCCTATGCCTGCTGCTTGCTTGTTCCGCTCTAGACATTTCAGTATCGGTAAGCATTCTGCATATAAAATATATGGCTGAAAAAAACATACAGATCCAGTACGAGGGTATAAGCTGAGTATAACAAGCCGGCATATCCAATGCCAAACAGGACTTGATCGGCCAAGAAGAGATCACGGTTTTCTGCTGCACTTTCTACCTTTATCATGACGGCGCGAATAACAAAAGCCGCCACACGGACTAATCAATGGATAAAAAAAAGTTCAGTTAAAAATCAAAAGCCAAAGTGCATGGGTACCACGCACTCGCACAGAAAAGAGCCAGGACGACGCGAACGTATGTCAAGTGTGTCAAGGCTCTCATTGTGAACCACAAATTGAGAGGGAAGTAAACGGCTGCAAAAACAATTGCAGCACCAAGCGATCTATAGCCTGCATATTCGGCCCAGTTGATCGTGACGGACGGCATGGCACTTGGGTAGTAAGATGGTTTTTTACTCGACGTCCGAGTCTTTTTATACGGGCCATTCAATTCTACATCTAGATTATTTTTAGAAGCGATGCTATATTTAAGAGCGGTAAAAATGTTACCGATTTATAAATAGGCTCTGCCTTCGATGCCCTCTGGCTGGCTACATCGGGTTTGTCGGTGGAGAACTTGAAACGCGCAGCTCAAACAACTCCGAAATGTGAATGAAGACAGTGAAGTGCTTCACCCCAAGCTATAGTCAGTCCTGGAATATAAACAAGGCATGAAGTTGAATATAAAGTTACTAAGCCGAAGCCCTCACCATGCAACAAAATTGCTTTTTTGTTGGTAACGATCAGGACCACGCATCACGATTCGGTTGATTGTGATCCAAGATGGTAAATGCAATCCATTGAAGGGAACCGAATTGATGGTGACCGAATTTTCACAAACCTGCCAACGCCGTGCTGAAGGGATACCAATACTGAACTTGCTGTAACTCCACATGAACTGGACTCCGGACCCGTTCGACTCCACGCGCACGCCGCGTTCTCTCTGCATTCAACACCACGGCTTCCTAAAGAAATGTATCTCCGTGAGCGTCGTCCTAGTAATCTCGGCTCGAAAGATCCCGTCAAATGGAAACAAGCTGATTTGCTATGCAGGTGCTCCATGTCTTTTTCTTTTTGTGACGCGCACAAATTGGACAACTAAGTGCGTCTGGTGTTAGACTAACAAAAATGGGTCTTCTTCCTGTTAAGTAACTTGTGTGGCCTGGTGAAAATTGATGTTGATAATAAATGCAGGATACACAATTATAAAGTAGTTCATTCACTGGTTCCTGCCAAAACATGAGGCAGGGGTATGACATTGCGTGAGGATGCACCTTACTCAGAATTCATCTGCACATTTACAATTACAATCGGCCACTGGACAAATCGAATGTGTCCTCCGACCATCTTCACCAAGAAACCATTCCAAAATGTGAATGGCGTGTCCACCATGTCGACATGTCTGACAGATCACGATAGCATCGTCAAAAGTATCTAAAAGCATGGGATGAGAATGGTCCACGGTAGAAAATTTGAGATTTACCTCTGTTGTGGGAATAGCCAAGGGCAGCTTCACGAGCAGCATCGCCTACGATCGAAAGCGTCATCAAGCAAACGGCACATCTGGGAAGTTCACGATTACAGTTGGAACACTGCGTCGGCTAAGGGAATAGTAGCTCAGTGTCTTTACTGTGGACAAAATTAGAATGCGGGGACTTGACATACCCGACCTTTTTGTGACTGTTGACTAGTAAGCAATATGCCAGGGACTGGCTCGACAACAGCCTTGTTACAATAGTGGCACCTAATCAAAATCTGCTTTGGTGCCCATTCGCCGATATCATTCCCATTTTGCGTCGCCTCATGAAGAATCTGCCCTCTCTCAATATCGAATCCAACCCTCAAATGATGTAACTTGAATCCATCTAACAAGTCTCTATAAGACTCGAGCCATCGTTCCACCCTTTTATCTTTGAACCGATGCGGGCAAACATAAGAGGAGAGAATAGCAGCTGATTGAACGTCGCCTGTGTGGTCAAGGTAGGACTGAATGACGCGCATGCCAGATGGCGTCAGACCGGTCAATATGAGGCCTTCAATAGACCCATCTTCGCAGGCAACGTCTGCTAAACGTCTGAGGTATGACGAGAGCGCCTTGTCGTCCAGGAACTGAAAACCTATCGCTAGACGTTCACGGAAGGGTATAAAGTCTTCGTCAAGAACTTCAGACCATTCATTGGTTGAGAGATGCGTCAGGAGCATCCGAAAGTAAGGATCGTGTAATTTGATGATAAGGCGACCATAAAGTTCTCGCAGTTCAAGCCCTCGAGCTGGCCCTGTGGCAGACATGAGTGGTGCGAGTGCAGCTATAGTACCCGACATCATCTGATGAGTTTCATCTATACGTGAAGCCGTTTAGTGCATGCCAATAGGACGACAAAATCCACCGACCGTCGCTCCTCATGAGCAATTCCACTGCTTTACCGTACTGTCTCGTAAAGACCAACCAACAAGCAGCTCTAGCAAATTGGCCCTCCTTTTGCCACCGTTTAATGGCATCAGAAAGTTCATCATCCCTCAAACTCCATCCAATTATTTGTAGTGCAATTTGCCTTTGCAGAAGCTTGGAAGTTTGTACAGCCGGTTTCCAGTTGGACTTGACCGTATCCGAACCTCGTCTGAAGCCTAATGCCGCCAACGCTGCAGGCCAGTTTCCATGCAGAGCGTCTGCTGGTGAATTGTTTCGGTGTGTAAACAGATTAGTTGTCACGCCACTCGACTCGGATGAAATGCTCGCAGTGCTCCCTATGCTGGAGGTGTGTGAATGATTTATATAAGGGTAAGGTGGGTTTGCAATCGTTGGTAAGTCGAAAAGGAGAGTCTGTTGCATTGTTATCGGCGCGTCACCGACAAGTGGAGGTTGGGGAGGGTTGGGCATGGGTACAAGGCCTTCCCAAATACCGAGGAGTCCTTGAAAGGAAAAGTCGTACCCGTGTAATCGAGCCGTTGGCACGCTGAAGATTTCCTGGGAATCTAAAATGACACTGCATGAAAACCGGTAGAAAGATAAGTTTTAGAAAGCCTCGTACGATACAACCATGCCCAAAACTCCGACAATGTTTGGCTTTCCCCTTCCTCCAGATCCCTATCTTGGGTCACAACGATGTTATGCTGAAGCTGTTGAAATGAGATGAAAAATAAAAATATTCGTTTGATGGAACTTTTACCTGACTCAATCCATACCCCGCTTTTGCTCTCCGTCGGATAATCATTGAAATGTCGTCTCTAATAAGACCCACAACGCCAGCTTCTTTGGTTTTTTTTCCGACTTCCCTTCCTCTTGCATCCCTCGATCGAGACGTCGACTTCGCTTGCAACCCATCGCCACCCTTGCCGCCTCTCACAGTTGAAACAGATTTCCCACCATATTTGCCACGAGAGCCATCCATATCATCTGCAGGAAGCGTATCCGCTCTTGAAATCGATCTCACTACTTCACCACTTCTCTCGGACTGCCGTTCCTCACTCCCTTCAACATATTTCCCAACAGCAGGACTTTGCTTTGAGCTCCGAGGTCGTGTAGCTGACAAGCCTGTAGGTTTCGAGGACGTAGCTGTGGATGGTGCGTTCCGATTTGACGCCGATGTAGTACTGGGTCCCGGTGTGGACAAACCATCTTCGTCTTGCCCGAACAATGCTGAAGTGGGACCGGGAGTTGTTGTAGCTGAAGTAGGGGATACAGTTGTTAAGGAAAGGGCAGGTAGACTGGCATGCGAGTCCCTTCTCGTTGCGCCTTGGCGATCGCGACCACGGGTGATAGGGGCAGCAGGGGAGAGGTCTCTCTCGCTCACATGTACTCTACTAGCGTCTCGACCTCTCGAGCTGGTATCTCTAGATGATTTTCGTTGTTTTGGTTCATCCGGCACAAACCTGTCTTCCTCGTCGTCATTTTCGCTTTCTCTGTAACCTTCCAAAACCTTTAGACCAAGCCCGGCACCAAGAGCGAAATCACCACGAGCAGACCAGGCAAGTTGCTTGGGTGTATCGTGGATGGCGTACAACTCCAAATCCCCATCTCTGTTAACTACCATGACATTTGAAGTCAAGGGATGGGGATTACCCGGAGTCGAATTTGGAGCAAGCGCAAAAGACGCCAGAGGGCGAGGGAAGTACTTTGCTGTCAATGCATGTTCATCCATATCACGCAATACATTGGATGTAAGAATAGCTTACTTCGGTGAGTATCGGAAAGGACAAAAGTTTGTTGGTTCTGCAAAAGCTCCATGGACGAAGTTAAATCCCCCTCTTTCGACGGGTGGCCGTGATGCTGCAGTCTCTCCTTCTCTCCTCCACCTGGCCATGGTAGGTTCGCCCAAGACCTCCTCGCTCCACGATTATACTCTCTTGAGTTTTTATTCGTCTCCCCATCCGATGAGCCACCGCCACCGATGACGCTTCCGTCCAAGGCACTAACCCTCGATTCGGTCAAGTCCCAGAACCTAACGTAGGTCGATTCCTTTTCCAATGTGGCGATGGTTCCTCTGCGTGTGCTTGAGAATTCAATATTAATATAACTAGATCCTTGCTTTGTCTTTGCTCCATCCGCAAGCGCGTCTCGTTCAGAAAAAGCCATAATAGGTTGTAAGAACTTTCGAATGTCCCATATGGTGACAGTCGAGTCGCCAAACGATGCAATTCGATGATTGTCAAATGAATCCACGGATATGTCATTTAGTTTCGTCGCAATGTTTAACGGAGGGATGGATGGAGCACGAAGATCAAATAGACGGAGAAAACGATTGGAGATATTGGACAGAAGGAGATGAGCGGAAGAAGGAAGGAAAGCGAGAGAGCAGACTGTCTCTGCCGTTGCGTGCTGCTGGAGTATACGTGAGTCATTTCGTGTATGATTATCGATTCGTGGAATCTGTGGGAGGGGTTGGGACTGGTTAAAAGATAGATTGTTGATATTTGTGCTCTCGTTGGATTCGAAAAGGGGTATCCAGAGAGAAGGAAGTACGTGGCTTATATCCCATATAATGACACCAGCGTCTCCTCGAACCTTTTCAAGTCCAACGGCGAGGTAATTCGGATTTGCACTGCTGAAAGCGAGTGAGTGACACGCACGAGGCGTTCGAATGGGTAGAGTGACACTGGGCCCGTTGGAAAGTTTGTGTTTGCGTTGGGATTGCTTGGTTGCCTTTAGCCGGATGAGATCTACTTTTCCTGTGCTAAGTCCAACTGCTATCAGATCGTCAAAAACAGGATCTGGAGACCAAGCAAAGCACTAGAAGCGACATCAGAAACTGTTTCCACTAGGTTGGGGTGCCAAGTTCAACGAAGCAAGCGAATTCCGGTGAATAGCTCACTACGTTTGAATCCCGTAATAAGAGAAACTCGCCTTCATGGAATGCAGGCCATGGTGAGACGTTATATGTCTGATCTCAGGGTACTCAGAAGCCCATTCATAAAGACTAATCTGCGAATGTTCGCCAACCACGAATTTGTTTTCTTTGCGTGGGTGCCAGAGAAGTCGTTTTTCAAGTTGAACCATGATGGTTTGTAGGTTCGATTAATGGCATAGGCAATGTACGCGTCTGCAACAGCTTGTCAGAGGAGATAGAAATCATTGGGGATAACTGACAACTGAAGGGCAACAAGGCGATGGCATTGGTTGCCTAACTTGAAGTATTCCAAGCGTGACAATGTAACAATAGTCACATTACTAAACATACCACTAATTTTAAAGACCACTGCCAACCAGTATCTCACCATCTTCGGCCACCTCTTCGAGTCTCTAGCATTGTAGAGGCTGATCTTGTTTTGCCAATTTGCTTTGGTGTTAAACAAAAGCACTCTATCACGGGCATTCTGGATCTTGAGTGGGAGCTGCCAATTTCTCTTCACAAAGCTACTCCCAAGTGTTTCTCAACACGTCCCCGGTCCCCGGTCCTCGGTCTGTGGAGCAGTGCTGCCTCCCTGACATCGCTGGGGGCTACAAAAAGATTTGCTTCGCAACTAGCATTGCTTTGTAGACGCTCGAAAATGGGTTTGAAGTCGAAAAAAAAATGTTCCGACTGTTTAAATTATCGCCGAGCTATTGGCGGATTGGCCAGTTACCAGGGCGGGCCACGGCAAACTGCACTGGCCAACGATTCGTCCTGTTCTCCTTCTTGGTGTGCTATTTGTCATAATGAAGTACCAGTCTTCGAAATTTTGGTTTATTGAAAATATGTCACGGCGATGTCGAACCTGCGATTCACGAGTAGTCACCTGGCTTGGTGATTACCATGTGCTAACTTCGGGCCTGATAGGAGACAAATCGCAACTGTCAATGTGCGTTGTCCGAACCTCAGCGCTCGCCAAATGGGAAAAGTACTTACGACGAGGTAGTACGGGTAACCCTTTTATTAAGACGGCATACGTCTTGCTGAATTACTTCTTACTGTACTCGTAGCCACCTGTCTTGAGGACACAGGTGTCGTCTCTCGTCTCTCGTACTCACGACTCGGTTCTTAAAAAAGTACTTCCAGCCGATCGATGTCTCCGTACTCTGTGCTGGTCTAGACCCTCCTATTCAACTTTATCTTAGGTTGCTTAGCATGAAATATTCCGCCCTTTTTGCCTAGGGTCACGATAATTTAGGTTTGTCAGATAGCATCAATTGATGCAATTATAATAATAGATAAGAACCTTCTTGCCGCAAACGCCTGAAGTAACTGGCAGCGGCACATATGGCTTGTTTGATATCATCACGATCAGATGTAGGCTACAACCAATTACTATTCCAAAGCTGCTATACTGCCAGCATAGTTACATAAGTATCCACTGTTCAGATAAAGATCAGTTCGGCCCGAGGAAGCTTGGACATTTTGGGACTATTCTACCCGGACCCGAACTTCCTTCTCCTAGGAGCTGTACATGTAAAACAACACCGCTGAAACTCAGGTCTTTGATACGCCGAAAAGTCATTGCCTTTGTTTCTACCTTGGTCAAGCTTGGGAAACCCCAAACACGATCCCATCTGACAAAATGGTATAAATTCTTGGTGCGAAGGCGTAGTTTCCTTTCCCTAAGCTGGTCTCCCCCATAATCCAAGTTCCTGCGCTGGTCGCTCATCCAATCTCAAAGAAAAATCACTGACATATACATAATGGTCAAGACACTCATCCCCTTTGCTTTGATCGCCATTTCGGCCAGCTTTGTTCTTGCTGAGGTCCCAGAGGTAGTCAGGTTAGTCCTCTCCAGTTATCCTGCTCGATTTTCAAACTAATTAACTTGTATTATCAGTCGTGAGACCTCTGAAAACGACCTCCTCGCCCGCGGTTCTGCTGATACTATCCTCGAAGAGAGGGATTCTCCCAAGAACATCTTCAGCCGAGAAGACAACGCAGGTCTTGAGGCACGCGAGCCATTCGCATTCTTAGGCCGGTACGTTTTTTTCTTCTTTCCGTCGCTTCTGAATGGTTCTAACATCAGTTCGAAATCTCAGCATCATTGGCAGGATAGCTATGAGAGCCGGTAAACATCATGTCAACAACAGGAACAATAACCGCCGGAGGCGTGATCTTGAAGCGGAAGATGAGCTTGACCTCGCCTCTCGGGATGATATGGATGAGGAATTGGATATGATTGAGCGGGAAATGAGCGACGAAGATGTTCTAGAACGAGAGCTCGAGGCAGACGAAGACCTGTACTTGGATTAATTAATTAATATTGAACTTCGTTCTTACCAAAATGCATTCAGAACATGTACAGTGAGCGTAGTTGGCCGATCCTTTCCGCTCACGTTGAAACCTGTTTCGACTCTTGACGTTCCAACAGGAATCTGACTGTTTCACTGGCGCTATTGAATTGTTGCATCAAACGATGTGATCATGATCAGCACTCCTTATCCCCATAAGAGAAAATCTCGGGAAAGATTTGAAAAGTTGATGATAGAGTTCTCAACATTGGTTATTACAAAAT
>Ga0307517_10011224_pt1 | contig 12430 bp, 10 predicted proteins | sample 23_EM_MG_FD_194515 | JGI IMG/M metagenome (GOLD analysis project Ga0307517, IMG submission 194515) | Populus trichocarpa ectomycorrhiza microbial communities from riparian zone in the Pacific Northwest, United States - 23_EM | ecosystem: Host-associated > Plants > Roots > Unclassified | place...
TGCCGCATAGGCACCACCAGCAGCCTGAGGCTTCTCACCTGCCAAAGTCGTCAGTTGCAATCCTGGGACCCTCAGACGCCTTCGGAGCCCCTACTATAGGCTTTGCACGAACCGACACACTCTTTGCGGCCATTCCGTATTCTGCATAACCTCTTTGATGACGAGCTCTTTCTGGAATATGAAATCCAACAATTTTGGCATTGTGGAATGACTGATACCTCCAAGTACTGGCACATCAAGGATCTACCTGAACAGAAATGTTGGGAACAACCCGATTGCGGCGAGTACAGCGGATTGGCCCAGGAATTTACCTTCTGTGACTACAATCGATTCTTATGAACTTTTACGACTCTTTTCCTCAAGAAACTCGCAAGAAACAATCTAGTTCCACCGTCACCACGGAGACCCTTTCTTCCAGTCGTTACTTAACCTTTGCGAACTGTGGAAGATCTGTCACTTCTCCGCTTTTCGCTGATTCATGCCCACAACTTTCTTGCAAGGAATTCATTGCAGCCAATGGACCGCTCGAAAGCGACAGTTTCGTGACAATGCTGCGTTAATGGGGGGAAGAACTATTCCCCCAATCTGAACCCACACCGATTGTTGACGAACCCCTCGTGAGTTGTTTCCTTTCCTCTCTACTTACATGTCTGACGAGAAAGGTGCTATGGTAGAATTAAGGCGACGATGAAGATGAACGGCTGGATGATAGCGGAGCTCCTCTTCTCCGCCCAACAATATTCGGATCCCACCTTGCATCGGCGCCAACTCTCGGGGGAAGGTGTGTTGCAAGGTCGAAATGTTACACGAGGATTGGTTCATAAGGACCTTTGCAACACCAAATTTCTCATCGACTTTGATTGGGCGACATATTGGAGAGGCCAAGTACCCAATTGGAGTCAACATACAGACTGAGGCGTCCAGACAGGGTTAAAGGTGTCACTGGGGAAGCGGAGCTTGGTATCCCTCATGAAGAAAAATTTAAATGATTCCTTCCACTTTATAGACGGACTGGTGACCGGTTCTATTAACGCGCTACTTTGAATTCAACTCAGACTGAAAGCGAGTTGGACCAACCCCAGAAATGCAAATTTAGTGCCCTATCGAGAGAAAATTGTTGTGACGTCGAAAAACCTTTTTAGCCATTTCCTCCTAGTATGGTACTAACACCAGACTGTCCAAGGTACTTCCGACTTCGTCGCCGCCAAAAAATTATCATGCAAAAATGTCCTATTCTAATCATAGATTGGATATTATACAACTGCTCGAAAGATACAAAAATTAATAACAAGACTCATCCAACTGAGGTCAAGACCCCAAAAAATAATGGCGTTAATCAGCTGGGTATATAACTAAGCTAGGGGGCACCGTCCCAGCATTGGACGGCTCTAGGCAAGTTTGGTTTCCTACTGGGTATCACAATCGGCTTCATATTGGAACCGACACGGTCTTTCAAACTGGAGCGATGAGTTGTAACGGAAACTGTTGGAACTCTCCCCATGGTTCTCGGACCCGCAACAATGAAAGGTCGGGCATGGACCGGGATCTGCACCCCACCTCGATTGTCAAGGCGTTGCGGCACCCGTTCGTGGACAAAAGGGATGTTAGGGGAATCGTCCACCCATTCTGAAATTCGCGTCGCATCGTCAGAGGGTTTCGGTGGAGATGGTTTACTGAAGCCAGCTGATTGGGGGATACCTTGAAGAGTGGTGGACGTTAAAGGGGGCACAGCGTCATAATTGACGGGTCTAATTGTGATAACAGTGTCCCTGGTGTGGCTCGAAGATGGCGTCCAAGCGCCGCTGTTAGTGTGACCGCGTCGTGGTGTCCTTGCAATGTCTTCTTCAGATGGTCGTCTCGAATGTCTATTGCCCTGTGGAAATATACCTAGGTAACTAGGAGTGAAGACTTGTGAGATTTCAGCGGCAGAATGCCGCACAGCTTCCAGGTCTGATGGCGATCCAATCGCCAATGCGAAAAGACTACTTTGGTGTCTTGAAATGCCTGCAGGCGTAGCATAGTCCAAGGAACCGTCCAAAGATGAAGGTGAAGGAAGAGTCGGAAATTGGCAGGCGAGTTCCTGAACGGCTTGAATAGAGTCGGAAATACTCTTTATGCTGATGGACTGGGTGTCGGTGCGTGTATGACTTCCGTTGAGAGTTGATATCGAACCCAATGGACCAGGGGTTGGTGCTCGATATAGTTGAGAGAATTGACTTTCCGAGTCTGATATGAAAGGACTGTTGGACGTCTGTCTAACTTCGTCCCTTGAGCGAGCATGGAAGAGCCTGGCTGCTGCAAGGCGTTGAGAGATCGTCCTTCTTGGTGCGTCGATGATCTCAATCACTGATGATGCGGTAGAAGAAGCTGATTCGCGGTTAGACCTATTTTTCTGGCCTTCCTGTGCGAATGGGGCGTTCGGCAAGGGCAAAGGATCATTCAACTGGAACGGGGGAGGGAGCCCTGAAGAAACTCGTATCGGTTTCATAGATCTCCGCTTATTATTACCTTCATTCCCTCGATCCTGGATACCAACGTTGAGGGGCACATCAAGGACTGAGAAACGCATTTGCAGCGAAGGAGGGCCACCGTGAACATCGTAGAGTACTGTTACGCGCTGGTTGGGATTATTATTCACCATCAGGTTGGCAAACCTAGATATGCACTCCTCGTTCCGCTGCCGCTGCCTCTGGCTGAAAGTGAGGTAATGTGGTGGTTTAAGCTCCTCAGGTGAAGTGTGAAGTGGTCGTGCCCTCGGCGCAGAGTGGAATCCCGTAGCCCTTGGCGACAGTTCTTGGAATGTGCTAAATCGAGGGTCCGAAATCATCATACGCAGAGAGCGATTGGTCTGACGGCGGGAGGGGTTCTTTTTGTGTCTCTCCAAATTGTCATAAGAACGCTCAGTGTCGTCTGTTACTGGGTCGACGCTGAATGGCATATCAGAAAGGCGAATAGATGGACCCACGGACCCGAATCACATACCCTATAATCGCCCCAATACACAAACAGGCTCTCCCCATGAATCTCAAAACGCGCCTTGTCATCGAGATTTCGAACCTGCCACCTGCAAATCCTACGATTGCTTCCAAAGCACCTAATTTAAGACCACCACTAACCCATCCAATCCCTCCGACTCTGGTATCGAACTGCCCCCGACGTTGTTGTACAAGGATCCAGATGAGCCGAAAGAATGCGAGACTGAAGACAGTCGCTTGGTATGCCGTCAGCATGGCGAGTGTGAGTGCGGTGAAGAACAGCCAAATCCATTCTCCATGTTTATTTGTAAAATCTAATGAAGGGATTTTCCCCGTAATATCGAATGCTAAGAGAGATTGCATTTCGTTAAGAAGAGCAGGAATACATGACCGTGACTTACTTATTGTTATTTTTGAGGTAGACGCCACTTCGTTCGTGATAAATATTAGGGGCAATGCAAGAAACATGGACAATTTTGCTGCTTTAATGACATATTTTGGGAGATTCGCGAGAAGCTTCTTGCGTGTGAAAAGGTAGAGGTAGAGAATGTAAAGGACGACAGGTAAGAATGAAGCGATTCCTAACCAACCAAATTCATTGACGACCTGAAGTCGGTTGGGTAAAAAATTACATACCTATGCCAAGATCGAATGAGCGAAATAGCTGGACGTTGTCTTGGGACAAGGAAGGGATGACAGCGCAAAGTTCTACCAAGGCAAGAATGAAATAAATCCATCCCTCTGCTACCAACAAAAGATGTTGCCTGTAGATAAAACGATTATCGCTTGTGAAATTGAGAGTGAGGGTTGACTTACTTTCCGGAGCCCCATTTAAAAAAAATCAACAGGCAAGAGGCAAGAAATTCCATCGCCACTGGAACGATGAACGCGATATTCTGCCCCCTTGTCAAAGATGAACAGCGCAATATTGTTACTGCTGATATGCATGTAGGATCCATATTCGAAGCCCTCATATTCGTTCAGCTGGGCATCAGCACGCTTGAACTTGTAAATATGCAATGGGCTCCTGCGAGTACTTTGAAAAAGAACGAGGAGCAAAGGAGTGGACCGCAGGCTGAGTGCTGCGAATGGTCGACCAGCGCCGGTCAGCAAGAGAAGTAGGGAAGAGAGGGTACGGGATATCTCGTTCCATTGTTTTTATCTCGTTGCCGTGGCGGCGTTGCTTGATGGTTAAACAGGGTAATATTCCAAACGGGGATATTTTATCGAAGTAACTATATTTGGTTCATGTCCACTTCTTTTTTGACAAGAATTCATTTATAACATCACGAAGTGGGACCCTACCATGAGGGTGAACATTCTAACTTTTCGCAGTGGCGGCATTTCGATGAGAATTGAAATATTGAAGCTTTGCCAACCCTCATCACGTTTCAACAAAATGCAACCCAACCACATCAACGTGATGTGTGGTGGCTCCGTAGTGCTGCCGTCCATTTTCTCCCTCTTCTCATACCAAAATAAGATTATATAGACAACCTTAAATAGGACATTGTGTTGTCAGCCATAAATAAGAATCTCCGGTGGGAATTAGTACTACACAGATTGGAACATATTCAAAGAAAGAAAAACAACTGTACCGGGTCGCAGATTCAAAATAAAAGCGGTATTTCTCAGATTCATCAAATCGCATTTTCATCCGCTTTTATGCTATCCCTATAAATACAGTTGAGTTCCAGGGATGGAAATTCTGTGATAGCGACCAACCTGAAAAAGGTTTGAACAGGGTCCTGGCGACGCAGAAGTAGATCGTAGAAGCCTATTGCAATTATCGCTCCTAGAGTGGGTGCAATAAATCCACCCCATAGCCAGTATTGCCTACGTAACGTTCAGTTGCTGTATAGTGCATCCGAAGAAGCCCGAGCGCAGGACAATGGGGGCGAAAGAAATATAAAATTTGGGCTTACCCATGATACGTGAAGAGCATCCCGCCGTAGCCGACCATCGAAAGAAATAGACGACACCCAAGATCACGAGCTGGGTTGAACGAGAACGCTTTCGGTTCGGGTCAGTAATGCCAACAAATTTCAAGCTATCAGATAACACATACTCTCCATACCCCAAGAAACTCCAAGGGAAAGCACGATGATAAATACAGCAATTGGAAGGAGACCTAGATCGGGAGCTGCATTATGTTTGTCGGTGGTAGCCAAAATCATAAAGGTGAGAATTGCAGTCCCGATTAATTCAGAGGTAAATATGGGGATAGGCGACAGGTATCCAGCCTGGAGTGTGATTCCGTTATGAGACAAATGTACATCTGTGAGACTACTCACTGGGAAAGCAGCGAAAAGGCTGGCCGTTCCTATCGTACGTTTGGTATGACTGCCTTCGTAGATGTTGATGGGCTGAAGATATTGCCCATACGTCGAAGCAGCCCCTACAAAACCCCCTGCAACTTGAGCGAGAATGTAAACTGTAACAATGAGGATGAAATTGAAAAATGACTAGAATATATCAAAACCAGACTCACTGGGCACTTTTTTCCACGAGAACTTTTTCCAGAAAGCCAATCCCAGAGTGATCTGTTTCCGATGTTGTCAAATAACCGAAGCGGTCTACTTGTGGGAGAGAACACGAACAGCAGGGTTGATATGGGCTCCAGAAATCCCAGCCGAGATCCATACGCCGAGGGCGGCACCTGGATAGGATCATTAATGTGTGGAAGGACTAACCAAAAACGAAGTCACCCGTTGCCCATCCCAAGACTAACGACAAAAATGTCTATGCGCATACCATGAGTAACAGGACAGGCAAAGAATTTGGGGTTCGTACCCCTTTCGGCGTTTGTGAGACTTTGGGATTTGTAGAAAGCACCGCCTGACACTCTGAAGCCGTCCCCATGAGAACGAAGATACCTACCCCCAGAAATTCTGCCAGGGGTGCACGGACCTTCTCTCTGGAAGAAGAATCAACCGACTGCTACAAGAGAAAAGAAAAAGTCAAAAGCCATACGAACCGTGTTCTTTGCCAAAGACTCTGTCTTCTTGGAGTGGACCGTAGAGCGTTTGGCAGCGAATCACGACTTTCAGGAAGGTTGACAAGTCCAATAGGGATCGAAGCTGAATAACGAATCTGTGGAGGGTACTCGGTCTTCGACATCGTCAAACGGCCTTCGTGACGTTGTGCAGATACAGGAGAGGTAGTTGTACGAGCTGCACAGGAAGGAAAGCCTTTATAAAGTGTGCGATTGATTTCGTGATAAGACGGTTGATATTTGTGTTCCTCGTAAAAGGAATCCGCTGTTGTGAACAGGTAGTTGGTCATCCTCACAAAGAGTACCGATAAGTTCCGCAGTTCAGACCAGGATAGAGGACTCTGCAATCAGAAATGTTTTAGGCCTAACGGTCATCCAGTCGGGAATTCAAGGAGGGATAGAAGTTTTGGAATTAGAACTGTCAAAGATTCGCGCGATTCTTGTGTGATGCTAATATGAGAGGCGGATTCAGTTAGCCAGAACGAGGTGGCCAGGTTGACGCAATTGCACAGAGCAACTATATTTGACCTGCGTTCGTGAGTAGAACCCAGGTATACGCTGTTATGAAACCCAGACGCCACCAAAACTTCGAAGCTGAAAGTGCAGTAAGTAAGGATGGCCAAGAGCAACATACGTGGAAGAACCTCCACGTCCTTCCGCTTCCGAGTTGCTTCTACGACAAATAAATCCTTTCCCATTAAGACATAAAAGCGTTCAAGGACCAAAAGGAAGTGGGACCCAATCTATTGGTGTGTAGCCGATGATAACAATCAAAGATGCAGAACTGCAGACGAATGATTGTCCCCCCCCTTCGCAGTGCTGTTCACGAGAGATCGGTAATCAAGAACGGGAAAAAACACGCGGAGTAGCAGCGCATTCTTGTTGTGAATTACCACAGCGTCAGCAGTACAGCCGCCGGGGCTGAATCAGAAAATTCGACCAGGTGAACGTTGAGACCAGCCTAAACAAGCGCGTGACAGCGTGACGTCAAATTGAATTCCAACTTGATAGATCTAAGATTAACGTTGACGCGTTGACGCGTTGACGGTTGAACCTACATTTGGTTGAGCAACACGTTTTGATTTCCTTAGACGGGCTGGTAGGTTTTCCGTGGTGTTGAAGCAGTGTCAATTTTGATCAACGCGTCGAGGCAACTGGTGAGTACAGAGTACATATGTTCGCATCCAGAGGACCAGAACGCCAACTTATTTGGATTGGCAGCGAACGTAGTCTGTTCAGTTTCTAACACCCATTCAAGTCACATAATCAATATGTAAAAGTTTTTGTGTTTACAGATCATCAAGCAAAGCTAAGTGTATTTTCTGAAAAGAGGCGGGTCAACACTTTCTGGAAGAAGCCTAACTCTCATATGATCATGCCCGCAACTGATGCTTGGTTGTTATTGCGAGATTTTGATCTTGCAGTGGTACAAGGGAAATAGATGAAGAAGACGGGTGCAGTTGCGTGTTTGATAAGCCGCTTGAGTTGGAAAGTTGGGCCCGGGGTTGTTGTTCGTATGAGCTGCTGGCTTTTATCTGTTGCAGTGCGGCAAACTCTTGGGCGAACTTCGAGGTTGAATAACATTTAACAAGTGCTTATGTGGGTTTACCCGTGCGGTTCCGACGAGAGTACGCTCCGATTTCTCTCCTATCTTCTCCGTAGCTCATTCTTTCTCGTTTTGTCGTTTTGCTTTCAACCTATTCTCATATTCCGAGTTTTTTTTCGTATGGTGATAAGTGAAATGATGGTCAGCCGATCCTAAGGATTCAGGATACTGGTGCTTCTCAAGGTTTCGGACAACAATGCCGCCTACACCTTGGGCCCCTGACAGTTACCCTCCGACTCGTCGTTCTGATACCTACAAGAGCGCGTCCACTGGCATAGTATACGTGCCAGACCCATGCCAATGGCTAGAAGAGAATTCCAATGAGGTAGATGAGTGAACGACGGCTCAGGCAACCTTCACCAAAGCCTACCTTGATCAGAACGCCATACGGCAGAAACTAGAGAACAAGTTCCGCCCGAGCGGGACCTACGCAAAGGTGATCGATCGACCTTGGTTTAGCGTCTCATCATCATGTTGAAACTTTCCCCCTAGTTCTCTGCGCCGACTCTGCTTGGTACTGGTTCTTCAATAGAGGCCTCTGGCCACAATCGGGTCTGTCTCGTCGCCCATGCGGACTTGAGAACACTGTATAGTCCTTTACCGCTCCAAGGAACCTACGCTTCCTGATTTCTCCAAGGGAGACGATGGTGTTGGCGATGTATTCTTTGATGTAGGACGTTTCACTAGTATATCCGCTTCTGTTGTCTTTCTGAATTCAATTCTGAAAGCCAAATGTACTTGCTACTGACGGCAGTGCGGTTATGACCGTCTCAGGTTCGTCTGCCGATTCTCCTGTGGCAAGTATTTTGCATATGCAGTTTCCCACATGGTAGGTATTCATGTCAGTCGAGAGCGGATCCGTCATATTTCTTATGACAGGGAAGTGATTACTCAACCAACTATGTTCGCTCTATGAGCTCGCCACTGTCTCAGGCATCTGCGGAGACGGTCGATTGCCGGATGAAGTGAAATGGTTCAAATTCTCAAATATACCCTGGACCAAGGATTCCAAAGGCTTTCTTTACCAGGTTTGATGCGCCTCTTATTACCCAAGCCATTGACTCATTAACAGAACCATACAGCGTTATCCTGCTCGCGAACTTCATGAGGGGACACGTGGTGATAGAACGCTATGATGTGTTTCCATAAAATTGGAACACCCCAAGGTGGGGATATTGCTTTCCTGAATTTGCCGAAGCTGATTTGGTGGTGCAGTGGAAGATATCGCTGTATATCAAGATAAAGAGCATCCTGAATGGATATACTGGCTAAAAGTCGTCAATGAATATATGGCCGACTATAGTATGTAAGACTTACCTCAGGCTCACAATTCTTTTTTATTTTAATTTTAAGACAGTATAACGAATCACGGATCACTGATCTATGTCAAGACCAACATGAATGCACCCCAACATAAGGTTATCTATCGAAAGACGAACCCGAAATTCATGATTTTATCCCTGAGATGAAGGACGCCAGGCTCGCTCAAATTAATTGCGTCAATGAGAAATAAGTACTTTGTTGCCATCTACAAGCGCAGTGTAACTCTATTTCGTGTCTTGCTTTTTTTTCTGACGGCGTTCACAGGTCTATATCTCTACTCCAGGGCGGGTGTGGAAATCACTCGTCTCAGGCTGGAGGTGGACTTTTTTGGTGTCGCTTCCATCGCGAACAGAGAGAAACAACCTCATTTCTTCCTCGTGTTTTACCATCCAGGCATCATTGGTACTTATCTCACAGCGATATGTAGGTTTTCTAGTCTGTGGTTCCGTAATTCGAGCATCGGACCTTCGGTGCCGCGGTGGCGGAAGGTGGGCCCGCAATGCGCAGACCTCAGTTGATGTCCTAATCCACTCCCTCTGATTTATTTTCCTCAATTTTATAAATACACTTAACCACCAGTGACACTGGTGGTTAGTTTTTATTGGTCGTACGTCTATTGTTTGATTATACTTATCATCAGGGAAGGCTTGGACGAGTGAATATGGAGATCCTCGTATCCCTGAGGACTTTGACTTTATGTACCCATTGTCTCCAGTGCACAATGCACCCACGGACAAGGTTCTTCCAGCGACGTTACTCATGGTCAACGCAGGTGAGCGATTCTCCAAATTCAAAAAAATTCCATACCTGAAGTTAAGCTATCCTCAGGCAATGACCGTGTTGTACCGATGCATTCCTTCAAATTCGTTGCAGAACTCCAGCATAGTGTCCCTTGGAGTAATTTGTTTCGTTTCCCTTTCTATGCTTTGTTCTGACAGATTTATTTCAGTATCAAATATACTGCTTGTAAGTGGGGGTTCATAGCACAATCCCTGGGGCCAATGCCAGTGGTTAATCAAAGACCGATCTCAATTGTAAGCGCGATACAACCATGGTTTTCATCAGTACCAAGGAACCCGTGGTCCTTGTTCCCGAGCGTTCAGGGTGGATTCGTGCTCTTAGTAACATAAAAAACTTTCATATAGGTGTCGAAGGGTGGCCGACTGTCGATATTCAGCTTACTCTTTATTCCAATTGCAAGTTCGTCGTCGCGTAGATTCATTTGATGTCTCATTTTGGTATGATTTTTTGAATACCAAGTCATACTCGTTGGTCAAGTCTGTTCCACAATAACCGCTTTTTTCTTCTCTGCTTTTGGCTTGCTTTCGCCAGCCCTGGTATGCTTCCGCCTCCTTTCCTCCTTGACTCTCTGGGCTTCCACCATTGTTCGGTTCAATTTTGTTTCTTGCCGCACAGATTTCGGCAAGTGGCGTGTTCTGAAGAAGGGTAAGCTGTCTGTATTGTGCTGAAAGAAAATTGGGCATACCGCATGACTCGGTTGACCTCTGCGTCTACTTTCCATCTTTCCTTAAGGCTCTCTCGGTATTCCATGGCCGCACGTTCTCTAGCTGTAATGATGCCGAGCTTGTCAGAAGCTTTAGCTTTCCATATGCGAACGTTGCCGTCGTCAGAACCTGTTATCACAAAACGCGCGTCTGCTGAGTATATTGAGGCCGATACTCTGATCCGACGCGTCAGTCAGTACATCAGAGACGAGGGCAAAGTCCCACCTCTGCATTCGCTTCGTGTGATAAACTTCAGGTGAAAAACCTTTCCCCTCTTGCCATATCCTCACCGTCCGATCCCAACCTCCACTCACAAACTCTGTCCCTGTCGGACTCCAATCGCATGACATGACTGCCGAGGCATGGGCTTTATATATCTGAGTTGGAGATGCGAGGTGTCTGATGTCAAATGTGTATAAATTAGAATCCTCAGAAGCCAGGAGGATGGCTGTGGGGAAGGTCGGGGACCAAGCCAGAGCGTTTGACCGCATTTGCATCACAATTCGCCTTTCGGCTTTTCCAGTCCGGATGTCATACAGTGTGAAGGTACGGTCCGTTCCTAAACTTGCGAGAACGGAAGACTCTGACATATTGAAACGGACCGAAGTGATAGTTTCGATTGATGTTGGAAACGAAAGATTCGAAATGGGAGCACTTCTGAAATCTGTCGTGTTGAAAATGACGATACGTATAGAAAATTTGAAACTCACTTCGTTTCATCCCAAATTTGCACGATGTTGGAAGCAGTTGCGAATACTGGGTTTGTCCGATGGTGGTCTATTGAGCTGGGATAAAGTAAAATCTGTTAGTGGGAGTGGTAGCAAGATAGACGCACTTGAAGGCCGTCTTCCCCGGAAATACATTTAGTGGCTATAAAAAGGTTCCAATACGAAAAAAAAAACCAATGAAAAAAAACAAACCGCATCCTGACTCTGTTGATCAGCGGCCCAAAGCTTTACGTTTCCGTCTACACCACAGCTTAGCAGGGTCCGACCTTCGTCAGGTGAGAAACATAAGCCAGAGACTTTTCCTTTGTGAGCTTGAGGAATTTGAGAAAGTTGGGATCTGGTAGAGAGGTTATGCAGGATTATGGCTACCAATATGGACATGTCAGCATGTGCTGCGATTCATTCGAAGAAGAGGCATACCTCCATCCCAGCTTCCACTGGCTATTTCTGTAAGAGATCCAGGTTTCCGGCAGATGACTTCAACAGCATCAACATGCCCTTCCAGAGCATCTAGAAATGGTTTTGCAAATATTCGATCCATTTTTGCAGCATTCAGAGCACGCGTTCTCTCTCTCGCCTTGGAAAACGGGTGCATCAAAGGATTCAAATTCCGGGAAACAGGTGTAGGATCTCCTGATCGCATTGGGAGGTGGATGGAGGGGTCATGCTGAAGGACGGAAATCTTCTGTTGACGAGAGGTCGTATTAGCAGCAGATATGTGAAAGAAGATAGACTCTGCACCATGATACTAGTTAGGCCCGGGTGACTCGGAGTCACGGCGAATTTCGAAAGTGACGACGGTGTCACGGAAGTCACTCTGCAACTTATGGACGCACATTCAGTGGCAGAAACGAAAAGCATTTTGAGGGCAGGTTCGTCGATATCCTTTGTCAAATTCAGACACTCACTTCTGTTTCATCTTGCTAGTACCTGTATTCCCTCTACATGGTTTGCAGAAGGGAGGGACGCGCCCGACGATATGCGCCCACAACCCCGTCCATATTTATTCAAACTGCTGTGCAGCTCGAAAACAAGGTCCGCAGCGCTACCGAAGTGCTATGTTATAAAATCCCTCTTTGGGGCTTTGCGAGAAGGGCTTTGAATATATAAACCAAATCGCAGGTTCTCATGCGCAACAATGCCCCCATACTCCGGTATCGAGTATTTGGACCCCAACCGCCTTGGGCCTCAATGGCTCCCCCAAGTCGCCGTGTCCTCTGTCACCAAACTCCATCACACCGCCTCTCGCACTCTGCTCACCCAGACGTTTGTCAACCCTTCCACTGTCTCCTCAATCC
>Ga0307517_10011225_pt1 | contig 12429 bp, 10 predicted proteins | sample 23_EM_MG_FD_194515 | JGI IMG/M metagenome (GOLD analysis project Ga0307517, IMG submission 194515) | Populus trichocarpa ectomycorrhiza microbial communities from riparian zone in the Pacific Northwest, United States - 23_EM | ecosystem: Host-associated > Plants > Roots > Unclassified | place...
GAAATTTAATAATTACGAATATATATCATATATTTTGAATTTATAATTTGAGATTGTTATAATAAGTGAAGTAAAATATATATATATATATTTAGTAAGTATGAAATTTAATAACTACGAATATATATAATATATTTTAAGTTTATAATTTGAGACTGTTACATTAAACATTAAGCGTGAAGTAATGAAATTCTTCTTTTTTTTTATTTACGTGGGGTGTCCGGGTCAGCTTACGCGCACCACGACTATTCCCCACGGCCCACTGGACACCCTGCAAGCCCAGGAGCAGGTAAGGTACCGCGAGGGTGACAGACGTGCACATAGAGGGTCGAACCCGGGACGGGAGCGGAACAAGTCACACAATTGACCACAACAGCTAGACCCTCCAGTGCATGAAGTAATGAAATTCTTGTATTGATCCATGCTTGCTTCCCCTTCGTTAATTACTTTTTGATTTAGAATTTTTTTTTTTGGTAGGTGCTTTATGATTTTCAAACCTTTTCACTTTTAAGTAGTTGAATAATTTATTACTTTGAGTTATGGGCCTCGAAGGCCAGAGGATGTCTCGATGATGAACAGTTTACACATATGCATGGTCTCGGCAGGTGAATTGTACTGTATAATCAAATGCTTCTACGAACATTCAGCTTCTAACAAAATGTCTGCTTAGAAATTTGATAAATGTTATTTTTAAAAGTAATTTTTATTTATAAATATATTAAAATAGTATTTGTTTTTAACATCAGCAGGACCTCCTAAACCAAAGTCATGTGTTCCTACAGAATAAATGTTGATTAGGTCAATGTTTTGTTCTGAACAAACACGCAAAAATGAACGAGGCTTCTCCAGAAAGCTGCAGATGGGTGTGAGTGTGTAAAGAGAAACAATTGCCTTGAATACTTTCCCATGAACAAACATAAGACACAGTCAAGAACTATGCCTGCATCTGGCCAATCCAACAGCAATCAGAATCACATTAATATGTTCCTCTATTAATACAGAATCATCTCTATCAATAAACAAGAGATTTATCAAATACATCTGAGAACTATTAATACAAAGAAACAGAAAACCTCCCACTATAATCTAAAATAGGACTCCCAAGAGAGAAGAAGCAAAGAAAGAACAAAAGGGGTCCTACAATTTTGTCTTATACTTGCACTTTTGATCCCCAATAGTGCTATTAGAAACAAAAACAACAAGATCACACCTAACGGTGCAAGTGAATTTTACTTTAAACAGATTGAAAATGCTTACTTTTCCAGAAATCTTGGTCAAAATATTAAAGGGAATAGCACCAGCCATGGCATCGGAAAAAAGCTGTGAATCAGACAACAACCGATCTGCCACAAGCGTAAGAGTTACGTTCATGGGTTTTGTTGAGTCTGCTGAAATCTTACCTGCAGGGATTGGAACTTCACCAACAACTTGACCTCTATAATTCAAGAAAGCAGAGCTGTCCTTGTACTTGGCACTCACTTTGTTTGGATTCTTGATTGAGAGATCCATGTCAAGACTCACGTTTACACGCACTCTTAGCCTGGCTGTATCTAAAGAAACCTTCAGGTCACTTATGGAGGTGGAATCCACGGTGGTTGTCAGTTGTTTGGGCTTGAACACCGTTAATCCCAAGATCAGCAAGACCAGAGAGATGACGAGGTTCACTGCAACTGTCACCCCTAAACAAACGTTTCTGCGTCTGTGTTTCTTCGGAGATTCAGGTATCATTGCAATAGCTTTTGATGATTCCACATCCATCTTTTGTTTTTCCCTTCTAAATTTCCCCTTTTGTTTCCATGTGCTTTGGATTTGTAATTCCAGGGGTGGGTATGCCGTATTTATAGTTACAACAGGTTAATTTTTTTAAAAAAAAAACTGTGCAATGAGTTGTTTGTTTGTTTATTATTATTGTTGTTATTATTATTATTATTATTTCTGTTTTTTTTTGTTTTTGTTTTATATAGCAAAATGGCTAAAATAATGGTAAAAAAAAAAAATCAAAAGGGATTTGATGGATGCATAATTTGACTCAATTTTGTGGAGTTTTTGTATGTTCATAGTTTCTAGATTAAATCAACCTCGTGGTTGGTTATGAATTTAGCATGAAGGGGTATGATTAAAATTCTCTTGAGTTTTTTCTTTATATATATTCGACAACGATAATCTATTTAATTAAATTAAAAAAAGAGAGTGTAAAACCCGATTTGAGAATATGATCCAAGTAGTAAAATCAAAGGGGAGAAAGTCTAGATAATAGATGCTATCAGCAGTGCCCAGTAATAATTCAAAGCGCGCATCCATTAAGCAGTAGGTGGTTTGGTAGGGTGTTCAGTGATAAAAATTTGAAATTAAAAAATTATTTTTCCTGTAATGTTAGATTTGAATTATGTAATTACTAATATAATGATTATTGAAGGTTTACATGATCATTAACTTCAAGATTTATAGAATTAATCAAGATACAAACAGTCAATGTGGATACAATCTAATTCAAACATCAATATAAATTAAAAAATAAAAAAAAAAGGCGTGAGAATCTTTGTAGAGGGCGTGTTAGGTAAATAAAAAAGAGAGAGTACAGTGTGCCATAAACACCCACACTTAAATGATGGTGTAAAGTACTGTTGGTTAGGCAGGAGTTGAAAACCACATTGGCAGCTAAGCCAAGCTCTATGCCATAAATGCTAAGCGTAGAGTGGTGCGGATTCTGGATTAGGCCACCGGGGTTAGGTTAATCCATTCTTTGACCCACAAGAAGCAGGGGAAAAACAAAAGGTCAGAGTTTGGTATCAGCGGAACGGGGTGTAAAAGTTTTTATAGTATTTTTATTTGAAAATAAATGAAAATAATACTTTTTTTATTTTCTAAAATTTATTTTTAATATTTATACATCAAAACAATCTAAAAATATCAAAAAATTAAATTTAAATTAAAAAATTAATTTTTATAAAATATTATTTAAACCGTATTTCCAAACATCACCTCGATTTGCACCTTTTCCAGGGTTTACTGGTGTCCGTCTTGCCGTCAAAATAATGCATATTTTGTGACAATCAGAAGCGCATGGTGATACAATTTACTGCATGTAGGGTAAATATATATCATGAATTAGTTAGTTTCCATGAACATTAACAATATACCATGGATGCAATTTTCTGGGCAACTCTTTCTTTCTTTTTCTTTTTTTTTTAATTTTCTTTCAGGTGTATATTCATGGATTTAGCTTATCATAATTAGTGAATAAGCTGAAGGACAAGCGAGGTATCCCCGCAGTGTTAAAAGGGACAATTCGCAACTTCAGAGGGGAAAAAAAACACTTTGGAAATAAAATCAACAATAAGAGAAGAATATGTGCACATGCAAGCGTATACCTTAAATAGGGAATGGTATATATTTGACATTAATTTCTACCATGACGGTCTAATACAAATTATACATGATTTTTACCATTTTAACTAGTATTAGATTATACATCGAATCTTATCAATGCAGTCAATAATAATTCCCACATAACAATTTTGTCGTTGAAATAAAAAATAATATATACAAGAACAACTACAAATTACACATTAATATCTACCTTGAAGGCATAAGAAAAAAAATACAATATTGAATATTGTTACAAGCAAAGCGGCATGCCATCTCCTTTCCTTCACCTAATTGTCTATAGCTATAGACATGTCTCCTCGAACAAGTCCTCCATTGTTGATAACTGAGTTGCCTATGTGTCTGCCCAATAACACACCATTTTCTAATAATGAACCACAATCTTGTCCTAGGTCAGGAGTCATGGGGTGCATAGCATCACCAGCTATTGTCACATTTCTTCTGCTCAGCTTTCCAAAAATGACGATCCATGGAGGCCTAAACATCAATGGTGCCCATGATAATGAGAAAATATCGGCTTGCCGGAACACGTCTAGGTATTCCGAGGGAAAATTTGATTACCTTTATTATTCCTCCTACCAATCCAACCACTTGTTATTAATCATCATCATTCGAAGTGATTCAAAACATAATAAAAATACTAAATTTCTTTAAAGAGACTCAAAAAAGTTAAAATCTTTAACCGCTAAAACCTCGTTTCTAGCGACGAGTAACCTTACCCTCATTAGGGAAAAACCCCATAAATCTCCTAGCAGAGTTCTGATAAGCATACATAAAACCAGTCATTAAACCAATCAATCCTCTTGTCGCCATTGATGCTCTCTTAAGCCTTGACTTTATCCCTATTAATAACGAGCATAAAAAAAAAATAACACCATTTGCATACAAGTAATTTCAATATAAATAAGTTAAATGTAAACTCCCAATCAAAAAAATTTACGGTGCTTGTAAAATCATGTTAATTGAATAATGAGAAAATAAAAATAAAAGTAAATAGTTGGGATGAGATTTTTTATTATTAAGTATTTACTTTTAACATTAAAAATAAAAAGGAGATAAAGCTTTCCGGTTATAAGACCCCATTAAAATTTCACAATATTGGTGAAATATTGAAAAATTTACCTAGTTATGAAATGAGTTGTAAACCCCGACATAAATGTAGAACAAAAAATAAAGTAATGAAAACTCAAGATGAAATAAAAATAAATAAACGTTATATTTAGTGGAGGAGATGACCTTCATAAATAAATTTTAAAGTGTTCTTGAAGTTGAAATAATAATTATGAATTTTTGTTTAAAACTCATAACATCGACGAAACTAGTAATAAGTTTCGATGGATAAAGTTTTTTGATAAATTTAAAATAAAGATGTTTTGAGACTAGAAAAATAATTTTGATAAATTATTATTCTGGATTGTAAATAAATATATTTATAGATTTATTCCTGTGAACTATGAGATGTTATTTATAGTATTTATGTAATAGCTTGTTAAGGTTTATTTAATAAATATAACATGGTTTTTAAACTTTAATGTAAATTTTCCTTATCAGCCAATTGTTTTTATAATGTTGAGTTTAACATCTATACTATATGATATGTGGAAAATCTCGTAGAGATGATGTTGGGATAATAAAATATAATTCAAGAAGGTTGGATCAAGAATTGTGAAATGATTTTGAAAATATTCATGTTTATGTCGATAATTTGATATCATTTAAGTATAAAAAAACTTCTTAAAATTTGATAATGTAACGAGGATTGAAATACAATATTGAAGTTAATTGTGTGTGTGTATATATATATATATATAAAATCCTTGATTTTCAATAATTTAAAATGTTATTTTATATTTAAAATAGTCATAAAAAGTTAGCGCGTTACATTAAAAAAAAGAGAAGGTAAAGTAAAATTTTTACTTGAAAGGTAGCACAAAGACACCAATAAGGGCGATGAAACTACAGTAATCAGGGAGAACAACCTTAGTGGATGATGAGTTTGGATCTATTACTAGATACTATAGTTTTACCAATGTCTGTATCCTTTTTCTGGTCTTGATTTATTCCTTTTTTTCTTAAAGAGACTGGTTCTGCAGTTTGGACAATGAATTATGAGGGAGAGATGGGATCTAGCTGGTGACAGAAAGAATGAAGAAGGGGATGACTAATGGTTGGTGATGATGTTTTCATAGAACAGAGAAGGAACAAATTAGATTTTGATTGATTAAGTTTTTCTTGAATAACAAATTTAGAGTTATTACACTTTTATAATCTAAAATTATGGATTTTGCTTGATTAACCTTCTTGAAACATATCAATTTAATATATTATATTCTCAATATTTTATTTTTAAAAATACCATTTAATATATCACGTAGAGGAGTCATGGATATATGCATCGCATGGGTAAGAAGTGGGGGTGTTGAGAATTGAAAAACTCGATTTCCTATTCATCCTCTGTCTTCTTTCTCATTCTCACAATCTTTCCTCCTTGTCGTTTATGCTATTATCACAGTGAGAGAGAAAAGAGACGGAGAGAGATCAATTTGTATTTCTTCTATTATTACTATTATTGTTGTTGTGAATACTCATTCTCTAGGGTTTGGTGTTCCACTTCAGAAGCAAGATACTGAAGGAGGAGGAGAAAGAGAGCTAGCTGGCTAGCCTATTAGTTTCTGTAAATTAGGGTTTTAATGTTATTCTTCTTATTTTTAATAAAATCAATTCAAATTTGAAAAGAAGAGAGGTTGGTAAAACTGTTGCGAATTGGAATCTCTCTGTGCGTACGTGCGCGCGCGTGGAAAAATAAAAATAAAGAAAGAGAAGATGATGGAAGGGAGGAGGATATCAGCAGCGAATCCAAGGCCGTGCTCAGGGAGAAGGATATTAGCAGCGAAGAAACGGGGTCGTTCTGATGGGTTCTTAAACAGTGTTAAAAAGCTTCAAAGAAGAGAGATTTCTTCTAAACCAGATCGTTCTTTCAGCATCACCAATGCCCAAGAGAGATTTCGCAATATGCGTTTGATGGTATTAGTCTTTTTATTATTCAATTTATTTTCCAATTTAATTTGCTCTTTTTGGGATTTATTTTACAATTTAATTTCCTTTTCCTTTTCATTTTCCTTTTCAATGAGCTTAAATTTATTTTTCTTAGTTTGCTGATGAAAATGGTTGGCAGATCGTTTTTAGGGTTCTTAATTAATATTGTTAGTGACACTACTTTGGTATTTACTATGGACATGTAGGAGATGAAGAAAGAAAAAGAAAAAGAAGAAGCTCTTCCGGCTTTGGATTTTCTTATATTTATTGATTTATTTTTCGCGTAAAAGAAATGAAAACCCATAGAATAACAATGACATCAATTTTAGAAAACCCTAGTGAGCAAATGGCTGATTCATGTTGTTTTCTACTTAATCATCCTCTACCTATGGGTCCGACAGATGTGAATTTTTGCGGTAAATACTTTATATATTGTACCGAATTCTTTGATGGATAGGCTGATTCATCATTTCTCAGGCATACAAAGCAAGTTGCAAATGATAAAATGTGATATAACATCTTTTAGCCTTATTTTAACATCAAAACGGATGTGCATGACAAACCCCTTTGTATTCTTTTCCTTTTTAATACTTGGAATAGTGATTGTAGTAGCATGTTCAGTGTTTCCTTTTTCCAAAAAGGATTTTAAATGTTTGATTTATTCTTCCTCAGGAAGAATACGATACTCATGATCCGAAGGGCCATTGTTCAGTGGTACTACCTTTTTTGATGAAGAGAACAAAAGTTATTGAGATTGTCGCCGCACAAGACATCATCTTTGCTCTTGCACATTCTGGTGTGTGTGCTGCTTTTAGTAGAGGTAGTGACAGACATAGCTCTGATATGAGAAAGAAGTTTTAACCTTTATTTTTAAGAAATTCATTTGCATTTGAGATCTTTTTTTATTGCTAAAGACTATGATTGCATCAAACCTTATCTGCTGACTGTTAAAATGCAGTGACAAATCATAGGATATGTTTTTTGAATGCGAGTCCTGATGAAGTCATTCTAAGCTTGTTCTACAATAAAAACAATGATTCTGTCATCACTGTTTCTGTCTATGCATCAGACAACTTCAGCTCCTTGAAATGCAGATCAACAAGAATTGAGTGTGTCTACACTTCTATTTTTCACTCTTCTTTGTCAACTTCAAGCCTTACATAATCCATGTATCCTAATTGTGTGATGGATGCCTTGTATTTAAATGGTTAGGTACATTCGAAGGGGTAATCCAGATGCAGGTTTTGCTCTGTTTGAGTCTGAATCCTTGAAGTGGCCAGGTTTTGTAGAGTTTGATGATGTCAATGGAAAGGTGCTAACATACTCAGCACAAGATAGGTGCCTTTTCAGTCCATCTGCTATGAGATCACCAAATGTGTGCTCCAATTATCACCCCTAACATTTTTTCTATTGTTATTTATCATCAGTATATACAAGGTTTTTGACCTAAAAAACTACACTATGCTGTACTCTATATCAGATAAAGATGTACAAGAAATCAAGATCAGGTACTCTCTCTCTCTCTCATTGCACGCACACATGCTCAAGACACATCATTACCTTATTAATTATAAGATGCTGTTATTATGATGGAAGCCTTTTCCTTTTAGCCTTTTGTTAGTGTAGATGCATGGCAATAGAATATACTCATCATGGCAGTCGATTTGTATGGTCATTCACTTAACTTTCACATATAATACTATGCATATTGTCTACCTTTACTTCTGAAATGTGATCAGCATGCTGGCTCTTGATTTGTTTGTTCTGCTTTGTAAGTACCTTTTAAGTTTGCTTATGTCTGGCTTCTTCTGCATCAGTCCAGGCATCATGTTATTGATTTTGAATAGATCAAGCAGCTATGTTCCTCTTAAGATTTTGTCAATAGAAGATGGCACAATTCTCAAAGATTTCCATCATCTGCTTCATCGAAATAAGAAGGTGGACTTCATCGAGCAATTTAATGAAAAGCTTCTTGTCAAGCAGGAAAATGAGAATCTCCAGATTCTTGATGTGAGTTATCTGTCTTTTTTCAGCGTCTATCTTTCAGCTTGGCTTGTTGTCTGCTCCAGTAATTATATCTTCCTTATGCAGGTTCGACATACCGGTATTAGGGAAGTTAGCAGAACTGAGTTCTTGACACCATCAGCATTTATCTTCCTGTATGAAAACCAGTTGTTCTTAACATTCAGAAATAGAACTGTTGCTGTTTGGAATTTTCGTGGAGAGCTTGTTACTTCATTTGAGGATCATCTCTTATGGCGTCCTGACTGTAACACAAATAACACATACATAACAAGTGACCAGGATCTTATCATTTCATACTGCAAGGCTGAATCTGATGACCAGTGGATGGAAGGAAATGGTAATTTTTTCATCAACCTTTTGGTTAGCAAATACTAACTAATGCTTAAATACTTATGGCTGATGCTGCATGAGGCCTAGAATCCTGCTTAAATCCTCTTCTCTTGGAGAAAAAATCAATCTTAATTTTATAGAAAGCAATTACTAAACATAAAACCGAACATATTATACTGGAGTTTGCCCATAGAACATTTAGGTTTTTAGTTGTTCAATTTTAAGCAGATAGTTTTTTACAGTTTATCTCTGTCAATTCTAGCTGTAATGCCTATTAACAGCTAGAATGCTGTCAGATACTTTCAGGTTGTCCACGAGAAATAAAACATGTTCTCAAACAGTTGTGGGCCCAAACATTTCAAGCGAGTTTGCAATAATTTAGAATTCCATGTGAATTCCGTGCCTTAGTTTGTGTTAATTAAATAAGCTGCTTAGAACTGATCCAAGAGATTATGCGAAATTTTATCATCTAATGTGACTAACTTTGTTTGAGTTGGGACTTTGGCTAACTGTAATGAAGTGACTTTTCTGAACTGCTGTCTTGTTTCCAACTATTCAATTTACTTTGTTATTTCAGACACTGTTTTGAGTGACTTTGATGCTTTAACCAGTCCACATTAACTATGGAATTTAATTGACTTGGTTAAGAGTTAGATCTGATATCATCAAGAGCTCTGATATACTCTAAAGAACAAATCCTGATCATAAAAGCATGTATAGATGGCACGATGCTGTATCAACTTAAAACTACTAACACACTGTTGGCAAGAGGAACAAATAATCATGAAGAATTTGGAACACTTGTGTTCCTGACACCTGAATGTAAATATTTTGGTCTGCGTGGTGTCCATGAGGACAACCTAAGTGGTCTACCTATGCCCTTTGATGATGTTTCTGCATGAACTGCTTTTGTGGAAAGACCAATAAGCTGTTGGACCTTTGTTCGTTTAAGATCTTTTGGCAGTTGCCTTAATTGTGATGCTGTGAAGAGAACACCTGATTGGGCAATTATCAAATCTCACTATCTGATTCTTGACTCAGGTGGTTCTATCAATATCAGCAATATCCTGACAGGAAAATGCCTAGCTAAAATAAATGCCACCAATGGCAGTCCCAAGGATGAGGAGTGCTGCAGCAGTACTGGAAGCTCAAAGCAGAGCTGCTCCCTGATGAAAAGCACAGTTGCAGAAGCCTTGGAAGACATCACTGCCCTTTTCTACGATGAAGATCGCAATGAAATCTACACCGGTAATAGGCATGGTCTAGTTCATGTGTGGTCAAACTAAAGATAAGTTTTTCATTGTTTTGATTTAGGAACTTGGAAACTGCAAAGTAGAGGATGTTGTCATGACTGTGCTACATATCTTTAGTGCACTGTATCATTAGATTGCATCAGAATTATTGATTCCGTAGATATACTTGGATTGTCATGTAGCAGTTTGTACATTAGTAAATAGGCTGCTTGGTTGATATTCATAGGTTAAAATGTCCGGACAAGAATTTTTTGTAACATTCATTTGTATTTGCTGAGTAAACAAAATGTTTGCTTGTTAATTATCAGTTGCTGCAACTGATGCTGGTAGAACAGGGACGGTTGGCAGTAATTTTTTTTTTTGTTAACATGGCATGTAAAATTAGAAATAGTAAATATCAATGTAACATAATTTTGCGGTTCTATTCATTTGAATTTGATTAATTTTGAGCTCTAAAAGCTATTCAAAGTCACTAACTATAAGAGTATTTTGTACCATCATATACTATAACTTCTACTTCTGTTCTTCGAATTAATTGTAAAACAAAGACTCATCAAGACAAGTGTCTTATCTTTCTATTAAGACAATGATCTATGAAAATCTTAAGAATTAATAGCATAAAATTACTCTCACGGCTTATTGAAATTAAACTCCATTAATTTGTGTTTCCTATTTGGTGTGCAATTGAATGACTACATAGGCGAAAACATTGATAAGAAAGAAAAAAGGAAAGGAAAGCAACAAGACAAGAAATGAGAATAACTATAATTATTAGTGACTTTCAAGAAATTACATGATAATGGACACTATATATGTACATGTATATAATGAAGTTAGTAAGCATATATGAGTTTTCAAGGATGTCAACTATCAAATCATAAAATGACTAATTATAATAAAGAAAAACAAATTAAGTGCACAATTATTCCTATCTTGTACCTTTCTTTCCACTCCATTGAGTTGGCTAAGAGAGGGTGGGTTGCAACCAATATGTGGTTGAGTGTTAGGTCTAGCTATGATGTTGTGGTTGTTGATTCATTTGGAAGCGCGATTTAACAACTATTCCATGAAACAAGAAACATAGAAGAAGGAGAAGGAGACAAAGTTAAAAAAAAAAAAAGGGTGTTTTTAGAGAGATATGGTAGTGTCGGGTGGTTTAAGAGAGAGAGAGCGTTGCGCAAGGGTTTTTTTGGTTTGATTGAGGAGAAATGTGAGTTGATTGGAAGAGTATTTATAAATTTTTTAAACTTGTAAAATCGATAGCAAAATCATGATTTTGCATGATTTTGATCGAGTTTACTGATTTTACTAGTTCTCGAGTTTTTAGTCCGATTTTGCACGTTATATATATGTTGCCTTGTAAAGTTATATGATTTTACAATTTTACCGGTCAACTATTGATTTTGATAACCATAGCCCAAGGAACAATGCCCTTTTTTATATCATTCAACTTTATTTATTTTAATTGTATCCTTTGTTATTTTAACACCATTTTATGTGTTTGTATTTGCTTCTTTTAGTTTACATTTGTATGCGTTAAATGTCTTTGAAAATTTTGAGTTCCTATTAAAGAATAATTTTATAAGAAAGAATTTAAAGTGATTATTAAAAAATAATTAGAAAAATAAAGATAAAAATAAATTAGAAAACATAAATTCCAATATTAAATTGTGTGGAAAAATCAATTTGATCTCTAAGGTCTCAGTTTAAGTATTATTTGGTCCCAATTATTTTTTAATTTTACATTTCAATCTTCCGCCGCTAGGCTCTTTTGATCCAATTGTATTTAAGGAATGTTATATTCTAGTTGACCTCATATTCCAATTATACACAGATAAATGTAGAATCAAAGGTAATAATCCATTACTCAAAAGAATTTTATTACCTTCGATCCTGCGTGTGTGTGTGTACAGTGTACGCATGTTATGATAAAAACTAATGATGGGATTGACTGTGTGGCTTGAGGCCATCTATGAAAAATGATTACGACGTTGCTAGAAAATGAATTCCTAGATTACTTATACAAGTTTTGTAATAAATTAGCATGTTGTGATTATTTGCAGGGAAATATTATTTAATTGATACTAAATATTTTAATAAGTATGGGTATTTGGATTCTTATAAAATCGAGAGGAATTACTTACAAGTATTTAGATGTTGTAGACAACCACGTGGTCTTGAAGAAGTGTTTAACCATGCACACTCATCATTACGCAACATAATGGAATGTTTTTTTGGGATATAGAAATAGAGGTGGAGAATTTTGCAAAATATATATGCTTATTCATATAAAATGCAAGTTGAGATTGTAGTTGGATCAATTGCACTACATAACTATATTAGAAGGTGATCGCAAGATGATGTTTTTTCCGAGTATGATCGTAATCCCTTTTTCATT
>Ga0307517_10011226_pt1 | contig 12428 bp, 8 predicted proteins | sample 23_EM_MG_FD_194515 | JGI IMG/M metagenome (GOLD analysis project Ga0307517, IMG submission 194515) | Populus trichocarpa ectomycorrhiza microbial communities from riparian zone in the Pacific Northwest, United States - 23_EM | ecosystem: Host-associated > Plants > Roots > Unclassified | place...
CTAGTAAGTATGGTGCTTCGACCGACCAAGCACGTGGACTTCAAGAATCAATCCCGGTTTATTTACGATTTTATTCATCATTAACAAGTTATTTACGATTTAAAAAAGCTAGAAAACTCTCTGGAATTTTATTATGCTTTTGACGACGACCTCTTCTCCTTCTAGAGGCTGAAACCCCTTGACATGTATTAGGGGGTATGTTGTGTTTGATTAAAAATTTTATTTATTTTTATTTAAAAATATATTAAAATAATATTTTTTAGTTTTTAAAATAAAATTTGCACCGCTGCCCCCAAATACATTTACTCAGATGCTTAAAGTTGTATTTGATTAAAAAAATAAATATTTTTTTACAATAGTTTTAAAATAACTTTTTATACTTTTGAAAACAAAAATTATAAAAAAAACAGTGTCAATATATCTCATATCTCAAAATATCTCGAAGAAACAATATCTCTAGATATTATCCAAAAGATGATACTCAACCATCATCAAGACAAGATTTTAACCATCTAGGTGGTGGTCAAGTGGTAAAAACTTGGGATCAAGAAGTTTGCTTCCTCTGTGGTCTCAGGTTCGAGCCTTGTAATTGCTCATATGATGGCCACTGGAAGCTTACATGATCGTTAACTTCAGGACCCGTGAGATTAGTCGAGGTACGCTTAAGCTGTTCCGGACACCCACGTTAAACTAAAAAAAAAAAAAAAAAAACACAACCTTGTTTGTAATAACATCTTGATTGTTTTTAGGACCACTTTTATAAAAAGTAAATTTTTTTGTATTCGAGTTAATTTTTTTACTATTTTAATTTTAATTTTATATTTTATCAAAATAAAATTAAAAAACAATTACAAAATATTACTTTAACATCAAGTCAAACCAAATAAAATGGTTTAATTTTTGTTCTTTTGGTTAAAAGATGGTTGCTTTTTAATCATGACTGATTTCATTTATTTTTATGGTTATGATTTACCAACAAAGAAATTAATGACCAGATGGATGGAATAAATATTTGTTTTTTATATGTTTTTGTATTAATTACTGAAACTTATAGTTATAATCATTTCTGCTTTTTCTAATTTTTCACCTCCTCGGAAAGTTAAAAAAATCAAGATAGTTGTTCTTAAAATTCTTACAAAAATAAAGTGATGAAATAGATCGTCACATCCAGGTAACGAATCCAGAAGTTATAGCCTTCAAATTTCAGCATGGGTCTAACTGTTCAGTGTTCCAAAACTTGTCCACTGATAGTGCTCGAAATCAGAGAATTTAACTAAACACTGACACCAGCATCCACGCAAAAAAGAAATGTTCCATCTGAAGAATACCTAAATGATTGAGAACAAGACTGAAGAAATCCCCCCTGGTGAATCTGGGCACTTAAAAACTATCACAAACTCCCTACTTCTTCTTTGCAGCGTCTCCAGCCTTTGTCTGCATGAGTAAATATCAAGGTAAGTTGTTGCTCTTGCAGCAATGCATCGAAACACAACCATAAATAAAACCACTCGCTCACCTTCTTTACTCCGCGGACTTTCTTGGCTCTGTTCTTTCTCTCCTTCAATTGCTTCCTTGACTTCTCAACCTTAGTGGCAAGCCCATTCTGCAAAAGACAAGACACAAGATAAGGCAAAAACAGAACAAGACTATGCATGATTCAGACAAACATGGATAAAATGAGTTGCTCAATCAAACCAACACGTGCATTGATATATGAAAACAGACTCCCAGAAGACAAAGATCTATTTCATTATTGCATATTTTGCAATATGCACTAACAGACACTTGCAAAAAAACATAAAAAAAACACTCCCTCGATGAATATCTATATCAATTCATTCTACAAGTGTTTTTTCCACACAATATGCTGTGAATTTTTGCTCCATATTATTTAATTAATGCATAATTTGCAAGTTTAGATAATAAAAAGAAAAGAATATCAGACAAACATGGAATTTAACATAAGAGAATGAAAGGCATTTACGACATACCCTAATAAGCCTATACTTCGGCTCATACTTCTTTGCATTGTCAACTGTATCATAAATCAACCCAAATCCAGTGGATTTCCCACCTCCAAAATGTGTCCTAAACTTGAACACAAAGATTGTATTTGTGTCCTTCACCTCATACAAACTTGCCAGCTTCTCCTTCAATTCTGCCTAATTAACAGAACAAGTGCAAGACACACAATAAAACACAGTGCATCAGTCACTCAAAGCCAAAACTTTCTTACAAAAAGAAAAGGTCGGTGTAAATAACCTTAAAAAATACTGGTGAAACTTGGTATGTTATGCTTATAGATTGGAACCATTGAACATTTAATATCACCATGAAATAAGTTAAATTGTTCCCGATCCCCATATGAAATGCAAATATCTCCTCAAAAACCATTGATGACACAAATGATGGTAAAAAAAAAACAAGGAAAAAAAAAGAAGAGATGTGGTGAGCAAAATAAAACGCGTAAAATTTCAAAAAGCAACGTTCAAACAAGGATATACCTTAGAAACATTGGCTCTGCCAGGATGAAGAACATCAATGATCTGCATTAATCAAAAGAGAAGAATGAAAACCAAAAACACTTGAAGATCTTACATGAAAAAGATAACACATGCATTGGATTACACATCTCCGCTGAAGATCTATAACCTACTACAAAAACTAACATCAGCAGGCAATGCAGCGCTCTAACATAGCCAATTTGACACCAAAAGTGTATTTATTCTAACCCAACCATCATTTTACTAATCTATAAAATCTCCAAAAGAAAAAATAACTAAAAAACAAAAGAAAATGAATTGAAACCAAAAGGATTCGTGGCCTCAAATCTTGGTGGTATACTATCATCAGATGGATTCCTTGAAACCCATCAAGAGTAGCAAATATTTGATCATATCACTGGCCCACATAAACTAGCACACCCAACTTCTCAAAACCAAAAATACAACACTTTATTCATTTCATGATCCATACAAAAACATCAATAACTAACATAAAAACAAACATGCACAGACCTTGTCTAATCTAAACAATGTTTCTTTATTATTCAACCAAACAAACCAAAACCATTCAAATTCGCTAATTAAAACTTATGAAAACAATCTCTTATATTTCCAATTAGGATGGTAACCCAATCAAGTCGTAACTAGTAATTCCAAAGACAGCAAACACTAACAGTAACAGTAACAAACAAACAGCAAACGTTCAAAAACAACACCCTCAAAAAGTTCTAAACTTTCTTTCTTACAGTTCAAGATCTATATGACCCAGTTGAGCAAGACCAACAACTAACCAACTATCTTTACTAAACCTTTTTTTGGGTACCTGCAAAATGAAGGAAACAGAGAGAATGTGAGGGTCAGAGCTTACAAATTGCTTCCTTGAAAGAAGACGATTTGTCATGAACTTCCTGGTACGAATGGTAACTGCTTTGTCTGCCATGGCTTCAATCAAAACCCTAGATTTTGCCTTTCGATTTTGGAGGCAGTAAGCGAGAGAGAGGCAAATGGCAGCTGCTGCAGCTCAAAGAGAGGGTGATAGATCGGCAAAACCCTGATATTTATAGTGTGGAGCTTTTAGGGTTTTTTGGATCCCCTGGATGAACTGGGCCCTTAAGATTTTATTGGGCTATTAGGCCTTTTGAGGGTGCTGGGCTAAATAGATATCGTTCTTAGGCTTGTGAAAATTCTAGGCCTGTTGAGTATTTGTTTTTTTAAAAAATTATATCTAATAAATTTAAAATACCAAATATTTAGGGCAGTGAGATAAAATAATTAAAATATGAATAATGATTCTAAAAATAGAAATCAAAATTATTTAACTATCTATTTGATAAAAATTTAGTTTGGTGGGCAGAAAGTAACCAAGAATTACCTAAATTTCAATAAAATAAAATAAAATCGAACCAAAATTAATAATATTGGTATAACACTGGAACCAAATGTGAAACAAAAAAATAAAAATACATGGAAAGGCAAGCTCCAAGCTTGACTAATGTCACGTGCTATAGATTGGAGTCACGTGACTCAAGAAGAAGGAGAATCCTCCCTCCAAGAAAACAACCAATCCAAACTCCAGAACAGAGATGAGGTTCCAAAATGAACCAAAGCCACAAATCTCAAAACTTAGTCACTCCATTTCACAATCCCCTCCTTAAATTCATCAACCAATCGAACACTCCTCCTCTTCTTCTCTTCCTTCACCCATTCAATTCAACCCCACAGCATAAAATATCTCACAATCAGACAACAACAGCAGCAGAAACATTGATCTCTCTCGCCCTCTTCAACATCAAAACTTCCCACGTAAACAAAACAAAGACACGAACTTCAAACATCACCCCAGACTTCAAAGTCTTCAATGGCTACTGCTTCATTAATCGAATCAAGCCCATTAAAATGGAAAAAAGCCTTCCCTTTCCAACCACAACCACCTCTTTTGACCCCCAATCACTACTCTTATTTGATTCCTCTAAAACCCCCTAAATTTACCTCTAAATGCATCTCTCAACTCCCCATCCTGAATCCAAACTCGAAAAACAACAATGGCCCTTTTCCAATATCACCTTCAATTACAAAACCCATATCTCAAAATCTCTCCAAACCTCCCACCTCTAAAAACCCACTCGAGATTATCTATGAAACAATGCTAAAAGCACTTGATATCCTCAAAAAACCTGCAATCGCAGCGATTTTGATAGGGGTTTTGTTATTACATGATCCTAACTCGGCATTTGCTGCTTCTGGAGGTAGAATTGGTGGGAATTCCTTTTCACGGCGATCGTCATCTGAGTATTCTTCGAGGAGTTATTCAGTGCCTCGGGGTGGAAGTTCAGGGTTCTCGTATTCCGTGCCTTACTATGCACCGTCGCCGTTCGGTGGTGGTGGTGTTTATGTGGGGCCCGCGGTTGGGGTTGGGGTTGGTGCTGGGTCTAGTTTGTTTTTTATATTGGCAGGGTTTGCTGCATTTATGTTGGTTTCTGGGTTTCTTTCGGATAGGAATGAAGGCGGGGTGCTTACCGCTGCTGAGAAAACTTCTGTGCTTAAGCTTCAGGTAAATGGTGGTGATTGAATTTTTTTTTAATTTTGATTGGTTTTGCGTGTTTTAATGTTTTTGGCTTTGGTTTGTGTTGTTATTTAAGTTTGTGTTCTAGTGTTGCTAAATGGTTAATCATGAGTTGGAGGAGATGCTTGAATGGAATGACTGTTGGTGAAAGTACTGTTCAATTGTTGCTTCCCAATTTGCTGTTGGTGATTTAGGTTGCTTAATATTCTGATTTTTACGGACTAAATTTGGCAGTAGGACCTTGTGGCTAAATGATTTTTCTTCTTTTTTTTCCGGTCCATTTCTTTATTGATTACATTGCGATGAGGTGCCATATTAAGCAAAACATGGTAATAGATAAGAAAATGGCATGTTCATTAGATGATGAAGTCTAGCTTCTAGGTGGGGTAGTTACAGCAAAAATTGGGGTATATTTGGAGAATGGATTAGAATGCATAGGATTGTTTGGCATGAGACAAGGTGTGGTAGATGAAATGCTTTCTTTGAGAAAGGAAATAAAAATGTTAGGATTACTGTATTTCAGGGTTGGCTCAAAGGGGACTTTGAGAGGTTGTGATAAGTGTAAAAATGTCTGATAGTTTTGACTGCTCTGATTTAATTTAAAGAGTTCAACCAACTGTGTCCCTTATAGAGGAGTAATGGGAAGTCATTATTACTGTTATAAGAAAGCCTGATTCTGTCATTAGGAGAGTTGCAGACTGACAATGGATGCAGTTTCCTAACTGGATCTTCTGAAAGCATTTTACAAATCATCTTATCTTTTTCACAGGTTGGGTTGTTGGGGATGGGGCGTTCACTTCAAAGGGACCTTAATAGGATCGCAGAAGTTGCAGATACATCCTCATCAGAGGGTTTGAACTATGTATTGACAGGTATTGCTTTTCAGTAATTGTTTTTTCTGTCCCTCCAATTTAACACCCCGCCCCCCCCCCCCCCCCTTTTTCTATTTGTTTTTAATGAAGGAACTTTCTTGTGCCTTATTATCAGCTTATTAGTGGGTATGGCCTTTTTCTTTTTTGTTAATCCTAGACTATACCATGCCAAACTCAAGTCAGTAAACTGTAAGGAACACGTATGTGTTTAGCTAACGAGTTCAAATATAATTTTAGAAAATTATGATACTCTGAAGTATTAGAAGTGTTTAGAGAGTAAATAGTGCATTGTATGGTATTAAATTCAAACAAAGCCAGAATCATGATACCTTATAGTTTGAAAAGAACCCTGTAATGCAACCTTTTCTATTTTTTGAGGTTATTCTGTAGAAATGAAGTCATCCTGTGTTGCTCATGGATTTGCTTACAAAAAGCCATTATTTGCGGAAGGATAATGGTCACTGCCCAGAGATGGAGGGGAGTTGTATTTAGTTTTTAAATGCAGTTTGTATCTTGTTGGTGCTTTTGAGTCTAGTGGAATATTTTGTTGGAATATCAGCATGTGAAGTTTAGCAATAAGAACAAGTGTTGGTTTGTAAGTTGAAAGAAAAAGCTCGCGGTTTGTCAGGGAATGCTGGGGCAGAAGGGAATGGAGGTTTCTGAACTTTTAATGGGGACAGAAGACATAATACACATGAGATTAATGTTGACATTTCAGGTAAGAATAGGATACACTCTTTGTTGTGACCTCTAAAGTTTCTCGAATCAAATACCTATCAGGATATGTTCTAAGATAGCTGTACTAAATACCGCTTCTAAATCTTAGGCAAGGGAGGATATGACCAGAAAACTTATCATGAGAAAGATCAATGAAACTCAATTTGTCCAACTTGCACAACTGGATGGATATTCTGCCTTCAAGGTTATTATAACCTAAGAGAAGAAAGTTCATGTGGGAAACCTCACCAATCCATTCTGAAATGTTGCTAGTCAATTGATTATGGCTAAGATCCAATGTTATTAGCTCAAAGGAGTTATGGAATGCATCTTCCAAAGATCCCTGTAATTTATTTTGTGACAAATAAACATGAACTAGTGGCAAAGAGCTAAAGCAAGATGGCAGAGTTCCAGTTATGATGTTTTCTGAGAGGTCAAAAACTTGAAGAGAAGACACATTACACATGAGATTAAAGTTGACTCTGAAGTTCTTTTGTTTTTGTGAGGGTCTGGAGGGCACTCTTTGTACTTGTTCTGCTTCACATTTGAAACTTTTTAGAGCTCTTGTTGCCTGGTATTTGAAGTTCTTGGCATGGGCTCACTGTTATGATGTACTTGGTTCTTTCTTCATCTTTCTTCATTTTTTTAATGAATTGCTTTCTTAAACAAAATGATCAAAACTGGTGTTTAGTTTCTTTCCTTTAATCTGGACACGTGGGATTGGTTTTATGGTCCGTGTTATGACCAAGTCTTGAGGCGTTATTCTTATGCTTTCAGCAAAAGAAGTACAGAATACAGTCAAGACTAGAAATCTTTGCCTTGTTATTCTTTTGGATTGGTTTCATTTCCTCGCTCACATATCCATCTCAACAGCCTGGTGTCACAAGCACTCGTTTTATGCACTTTGTGTTTAAGTACTGCTGGCGTTCTTTTGCTTTGATAAAATGGTTTCATCATTGTTTCATATTTCTTTTTCCCTTAAATGTGACACATTTCACAAATCTTCCTAAGTTTAATTCTTAAAGGCCATGGTAATAATTTTGTGAATGTCAAGGGAACTCTGTTGTTACCCTTGAAGACGTGCTATATCATTTCATCCTGTAATATATCAACATATCAGCTTGTTTTACATATGTTTGTTCTGGTTGCAGAGACATCACTAGCTTTGCTCCGGCATCCTGATTATTGCATCTCTGGCCATTCATTTGTAAGTATACAGCTCTTTCCTGGAGCATTTTTCTGGGTTTTCATATATCTATGCATGTTTGCTTGGATTTATCAAACTCTCTCCATCATGTCTCTTGGATCACATTCTATTATGTAATAATTTTTATCTGCTTCATTTAGGCTGTCTTCTTCCTGCTTTTACATTTCATACTTGATTAATATATATCAGGACTGATGGATAGATGCACATGCAATCTTTCCTTCTTATCAGGTGGACGTGAAGCGAAGTATGGAGGATGGTGAAAAACGTTTCAATCAACTTTCTATTGAAGAGCGTGGGAAATTTGATGAAGAGACACTAGTCAATGTGAACAGCATAAAAAGGCAAAGCACAAGCAGCAAAAGATCTAATGGATTTAGCAATGAGTATATAGTGGTAAGATTAATTCTCTAAAGTTCCAATATTTTTTATCTGCTATTTGAATTCTGGATTGAAAGACTTTTTGCACAGTGGTATTGCAAATAATGTGTGCTGTTCTTCGGCTACACACAGTGCAATTCATTCTGCCCTCCCCCTTCAAAAAACCCAAAACAATTCTTCCACCACGGGACTTGGAGTTGAGATAGTCTAAATGTCAGGCTAGGGATATGTTGTAAAGATAAAAGCATCCTTTGAATGAGGCAAATGCTCAACTTATTAATGAGGGGAAAATGTTTGCCTCTGAAATTAACTCTTGGGTGCATGGTTATTTTCTAGTATTACAAAATTAGTGTTGTAAGTCTGTATCATGTTAGTATTTCATAGATCGGATTGAAATGATTTTGATTACATTGATTCTAAGTTGAACTGAATGATTCTCATTTTTGCTCTGAAAATTGTTCATATTCTCAGATAACTATCTTGGTGGCTGCTGAAGGAGTATATAAACTACCAACCATCAATGGTAGCGGAGACTTAAAGGAAGCCTTGCAAAAGCTTGGTTCAATATCTGCCAGTAAAATACTGGTGAGGACAGAAACATTCCCTGAGTCATGACTGATTTCTTTTTTATTTCTATGGAAATTAAGTAAATTCAACACTAATATCTCCTTGATTATCATACAGGCAGTTGAGGTGTTGTGGACACCTCAGAATGAAAATGACACGCTGTCAGAGAGGGAACTACTTGAAGATTACCCACTTTTGAGACCTCTATAAGAGTTTATAGCAGAAACTTGTATTTTGCGTTGGGGTGGTGTAATTACTTTGTAAATTAGGTGGAATTTATATAAAACAAGCCCAAGGTGTACATATCATACTTGCCTGCTACTGAGTAAATTTTCCTGTGCTGAATTTCTGAGCTTATGAAGAGATAGATTATGTTTCTTCTGAAACAGAGCTGAATTCTTTCACGAGCAATTCGGCCAGTATGGTACATTCTAACAGATTCAAAGAACAAAGTCTACAGAGGTTTGCAATGCAACTCTGAATGAAATATTGTTGTGCATTGTAACCCCTGTGTTTGGTTTGGTTAATGTCTCGGACATCAAAAAAGAGAATGTGTTGGTTGGAAAGACAGATAAGTACATCTTTGAAACAATATTGAAGTGAATTTGTGTTGGTGCTTGTAAGTTTAATAGCCTTATGTAACCTCTGAATCAAGGTATCTCCATTCCAGGAGTCTCCAAAGTTTCATGTAACGTTTGGTTTATATTCTGCTGTACGTTTAATATGGTACTCCCTCATTTATGCCATGTAGGCTGCTGGCTCCATGACTCCCATCTCTGTGTATGCCTTCTGATCTAGTCGACTATAAAATACAATAGAAGGCCATGGATGGTTTAAATGGTTCCTGTTAAGATACTCTGCTTTTACGACAGAGTATCTTCCATTGTTTCGTAGGCTTCTTCTTGAACTCGCTAGTGAGCAAACTAGGGTTTCAACTTGGCAATATTCGAAAAACTATCCATCAATTATTTTATGGGTTAAATTGTACTGATTACGAAATGGATAGGGAAGCAGCCCTTGCACAGCAACATCACGGCAAGGGATAGATAGCTCATTCGAGCTTCTTTATTTTGTTGATTGTGGCTGAACTTGATCTCCCTGGTAAGTTCCTTGATAGTGCACAGGGTTCCTTTCAGTGCGTTGGTTTTATTCTTTCACCTTTTCTCCATAATAATAAATCTACCTTGCATCATTACCCATGCAAGAAATCTCAAGAGACGGTAAAACGTTTAGCTATGCAGAATACTCAAGGAGTTTTAATTAGTCCCCTTCCATAGAATTTCCCGCGTGTTCATACTCTAGTCTAGGCTATCTCCACGCTTCATTTTGGGGCCAAATCTGCAATATCTTCTACTTTTTTGGTAGCTAATTTCCGTAGCGTCTCAGAGTTCTTAAGAGGGCTCTAGTTAGCAATATGACAACGAAGTGATAAGAGTTTCAATCAACCTTAACCAGCATTGTCCTTATCACAAACTGTTGACTTTGGCCTAACATTCACCACCTTAATTCATGCATGATGGAAACTACATGCAGTAAAGGAGTTCAAGTGGTTTTTGTTTTATTATGTCAGTAGGAATACGGACAGTAACAGTAAGATTTCTAGTGTTAGATCCCATACCATTTTCCTTTTTTATTGGAAATCCTCGTTTTCTGGCGGCTTTCGTTTTTGGCCTGGATTTCTAGAATTGTCAAAAGAAGATTTTTTATTCTTTTCAACCGACCTAAAACATAGTGGAGCTTAGCCCACACTTTAGGGTTAGGCAAGCTTATCTTTTCAACCCTTTCATTATGTTCGCAAGCTCCTTCGATGCATATGCCTTGCCAGAACTTCCACTCTTAAGATGTAGAATCTGATCAAGTCAAGATTCTACTCTACCCGTAAATCTCAAAGTACCTTGAGGCTTGAGCATGGAAATGTCAGGATTTCTAGGCAGCCCTTCAATTCTGGTTGAGCTCTGCTGCTAATTAATTTGATGGATGCAATAGAAACGAAGTTCTGAAACTTATGTCCCTTCACAGAATTGTAATTCATGGAATCCTTCGAATTTTGTGCGTGGATATTTCTTGTGGCGGTGATTGATTATTACACGGTGCATTTAGCATTGGACCCGCCACTGTCTTTGCCACTCCTCCATCCACATTTTTTTAAGTGTTAGATGGCCACACAGCTGAAATATCTTCCAGCCCCCAACTCTCTATCAGTACCAATCCTTATCATGCAATCTTCAACAAAGGGTGTGTGAACCTGGTTTCCAGAAAGACAAAGATATATATATATATATATATATATATATAAAAAGAGAGGCGGATTTGAGCTTTCTCTGACTGAAAGTAAAGAAAGATTTAATCTATGGATGTTCTGAGTGGAATTTCTGCTTTTTCAAGCTTTCTTCAATTGTTGAATTCAACATGGGAGATGTATCGAGCAATCCCTTTTGATAAAGTTGCTTTCTCTGTAATAAAGAAGATCACTTTTATGGGATTCTTATGCTTCCACTTCTCCTATGTATGCTGCTTTGGCTGTAATCACAAAATGACAAGGAAAACTCACATCCTCAAGTCATCATTATCATATTATTAACGTGAGACAACAAAAGGATAAGAAAATCATCAATCATGTAAGGCTCTTTTCCACTGTTATTAAACATGCCAATTCTAGATCAACCCGGGACTCGACAAATCCGATCATAGCCTAGGTTAAGTGTTAAAAAAATTAATCTAATTAACTTGGTGGATCAACCCGCAACATGACAAAAATCAAGTTCTTTTTTAAAAAAAAAAATTAAAATAATATTGTTTTGATTTAAAAGAATTTTATAGACTGGGATAAGAGGTCTTGCATTGAGTTGATTTCGAGTTACATTTAATACTTATATTTCTTTCTTTGTGCTCTGAGTACTCCTTATCAACCCATTAACCCTAAATAAATGCTTCAATCATCCTCCTTTCGTAAAGCATGCTTGTGTTGAATCTTTTGTGTTTAGTGTCAATTTCTTTTTCTTGGTAACGTATAATTTAGAGGAAGAATAAAGAAAAAGTTTAACACTTCACATCCTTGTTTCTTGTTGAACAAGATAGTTAAATCTGAATTTAATCATGAATTGGTCAAATTTCAATGAATTAAAAAAATTATGTAATATTTCTTTGATTTAATGTTAGAAGAAATCATTCAAGTTTTTTTTTTAAAAAAAAGAAAAACTAAGACAACATTGTTTTAAAATTTAGAATGAAAAGAAAATCCATGGGGACTTTTCAAGGTCTTTTCTAAATAATATTCAACAACTCTGATTTTTTTTATAAAAATTGGATTAGTATTGGTTTAGGGTAATTCATTTTTTAAAAAGTCAAAACATTATTTTTTTAAAAATATCATTAGATTTTTGACCGAGTTAACTATTCCTTTTATTAATTATAAAACTTAACTCAAATCAAATCCTAAATTGATTAGTTTGAGTTTCATAACCATTCAATTCAAAGCGTGTTTAAAATTGTGGTAAAAATTAATTTTTAAAGTGTTTTATATTTAAAAATAAATTAAAATAATATTTTTTATTTTTTATATTAGCGTATCAAAAGAATTTAAAAACAAAACAAATTATTTAAAATAAAAAAAAATA
>Ga0307517_10011227_pt1 | contig 12428 bp, 18 predicted proteins | sample 23_EM_MG_FD_194515 | JGI IMG/M metagenome (GOLD analysis project Ga0307517, IMG submission 194515) | Populus trichocarpa ectomycorrhiza microbial communities from riparian zone in the Pacific Northwest, United States - 23_EM | ecosystem: Host-associated > Plants > Roots > Unclassified | place...
GCATCGGTCAAACCGGTGGACAGTCCAAAACGCATCCGCAATATGCGTACGCTTATCACACGCCCGTACCTAATCTCACCACCGTCAAATTCATCAAGCCCAAAAAGAAAGGCGAGGTGGGTTACATTCAGGAAACCCGCCCCGCACGATTCGGTACGCAAATTCTCACACGATATTTTCTATTCAGTGATTACAACCACGGAAAGCAACCGGTCACACTGAAAAAAATGATCGCGATTACGCGAGATCGCATGATCCCCGTCATGCCGCCCGGTTACTACTCGCTTTATAACAATCTCATCGGCGCAATCAGCATTCCGCAACCTCGTGAAGCGTTGGTGTCGGTATTGCAAGATTATCATTTAGCTTATGGCAGCAAAGACGGTTTCGCGGATACGTTAATGGGTTTCATTTTCCAAGGCACTCGTGAGCAAGCGACCGCCGCGTACGCGGGACAATTGAAACGAAAACAAACCAAACACTTTCAATCCCAAGCGCGACAAAAAGCAAAACGTCAACGCTTGGCCATGTTTCGACGAATGGGACGTACCAAATGATTGTTTCACTTAATAGACGTTTCGCAGTCATTTTTACTAACGAAGATAGAATTATTTTTAAAAAAATAAAAACTCCGTTGTTATCTATTGTTCGGTCTGATAGATCCGATGCGGAAATGATGTTTGCTTTAGTAGACGAAGCCAATGACAAGAGGTGTGACCGTGAAAAACGAAGCGCCGAAACAAATGGAGATAGCTTTTAAAGATATCTGCCCGAGATGTCAGGGAACCGCAATAGAACCAATCACGCGCGGCGTATGGGGCGCACCGAAAAAACGTCGCCGCTACAAAAATCGTGTGATGATTTGCACTTTGTGCAACGGGCGCACCTTGCTTGAGCCGTCCCCGCCGCAAATCATTTTGGGTGGTAGACGCGGAAACAGACCCGTTTCATAATTGCTCGGATGTCACCTGCGCGAAATGTAGTGGACTCGGTCGTGTCCCCAAAGATTTTTTGTGGGGCGCGTACGAAGGAGACAGTGAGCAGTATTTAGAATTCACCGATTGCGATGAGTTAATTGATTTTTTCGAGCGTCAGAAAACTACCGTCTACGCGCACAACGGCGGAAAGTTTGACTATCACTTAGGATCTTTTAGACAGCGGATTAATTCTGATGAACCGATCATGGTTATCAATGGTCGGCTCGCCAAATTCAAAATTGGCAACTGTGAATTCCGCGACTCGTTGAATCTTTTTCCGAATACCAAGCTATCGGATTTCAATGACGACAGCGGCGCAAAACTCGAAATAGATTACGCTTTGTTCGAGGCGGATCGTCGCAATGATCCCAATACGATCGCGGAAATCAAGCGATACCTCAATCGCGATTGCACGCGACTCTGGCATATCATTCGCCGTTATTGGGATCAATACGGCAAGTCACTGACGCAAGCCGGGTCATCTCTCAAGTATTGGGAGAAGATGTATGAAATTAAAGCGCCACGCCAGACCAAGGTGCAACATGATCGCTACAAACCGTTTTACTACGGCGGTCGGGTGCAGTGTTTCGCGGAAGGCAATGCAACGACCGATTTTAAGGTAGCAGATATTAATAGCGCGTATCCCGAAGCCATGCTGCGCGAGCATATGTTCTCACCGGAAGCGATGCGCGAGACGCACCTGCCCCCCGAACCGGATATTTATAAATGCTTGATTGAGTGCGATGCGGTATCGCGCGGCGCGTTTCCGTGGCGCGATCCGGATACACACGAGTTATTCTTTCCGGATGATGAAGCCGGAAACCGTAATCGATTGCGACGCTACACGATTACGGGTTGGGAATTCATCACCGCGTTGGAATTAGATTCCGCGAAAATTTTCAACATTCGATCGGTGCATCACTTCCCCATCACGGTCAATTTTAAACGATACATTGATCACTTTTACGCAGAGCGCGAAGCTTGTCGAAAACTAAACGATGTGGCGGGCCGCACCTTTTGCAAATATTTTATGAATGGCTTGTACGGAAAATTGGGAAGCGATTGCAGCAAGTACGCTGAATATTTGATTGCCTCCACGGATACGGTAGAGGATTGGATTAATGGGACGAATAAATCCGGATGCAATCCCGAAAACAAAGGCGGTTATCAAATTTATCAACCGTGGGGGGATCGTTTTTTATTGTGTCGCACGCCCTTGGAGGCAGAGCTAAACGACATCACCGGCCCGTGGAAGTATTACAACGTCGCCACCGCCGCCAGCGTCACCGGTTATGTGCGCGCGAAATTGTTCAAGGCGCTGAAGTCTTGTTCGGGTGTGCTGTACTGTGATACCGATTCGGTCGCCGCGCGGGATACGTCATCGCTGACGTTTGGCACCGCGTTGGGAGACTGGAAAGACGAAGGAGAGTTTGACGGCTATAGCATCGCCGGTAAAAAACTGTATGCCTTTCACAAGCGTGGCGCGGGATTAACGTACGACCCCAAAGCGAACGAGAAGGACCGACATTATAAAATCGCCTCGAAAGGGGTAGATTATGCCAATCGCGCGGACGCTCCCGACATCTTGCGTCGCATTGCAGCGGGTGAGCTGAATCATTACGTCCCGGAAGCGCCTTGCTTCACGATCACACGCGAAACTGCGCGATTTATTTCGCGCGATGTGAAACGAACCGTTAAAGATATGAGTATTGCGCCAGATATGGAACTCACGGCATAATGCTCGCGCGTTTTATTTTAATCTGTTAGGGGAAAAATCATGGCTGATCCGACAACGCCCGCGCCAAAAGTATCCAAATTCAAAACCAAAAAGCTACTGACACGGGCCTTGATGAAGCTCGTCAAAGGCGAGCCGCGTTACTTGCTGTGTGAGAAACCGATCTATCTCGGCAAAGAGATGCCGGAGAAAGATCCGACCAAAAAACCCAAAGATGCCGCGCACATTTTGGAGTGTTTGGATTTGGAAACGGGGGAAGAAATGCAATTCCTCGTTCCCGCCGTGGTGCAAGGGGTGTTTAAGGACACCTATCCCAACGAGTCCTATGTGGGCAAAGGCTTCGAAATCACGAAGATGGAACGCCAACCGGGTAAAGGCTATGACCCGTATCGCGTGGCCGAAATCGAGATTCCGGATGAATTCAAATCCGCCGTGGAACGCATTCAAAAATCGCAGGCATCTGCCACATCATCGACCGCGCCGCCCGCCACACAATCGACCGCGCCGCCCATTAAAAAGTAATCGAGCGTCACGCTTTTAAATCGGGCGCGCGGGCGTAAGGCTGGCGCGCCCTTTTTTATGAGGTTTATTCACTATGATACGATTTGTGTGGGTGTGTTTTTTCGTGGATGACATGGGCAATAAAACCCGAATTAATGTCGTCGCCGACAATATTGAGCATTGTCAATCGCGTTGTGCTGAGTGGTTGCGAGAGCAACCCCGCCATAACCCGAAATTAATTTTGAATTCCATCACTTGCGATATGAAGGTGATTTAACTATGGACCGCAATTGCAAAACGTGTGCGTGCTCGTTTGAAGTCCGCCACCCGACCGACATTGGCAAAACGCAACGCTCGTGTCGCTGGAATCCGCCGTTTTTGGTGCGCGCGGGAAATCAAAACACGATCGCCGCGCAACCGGTGTTGGATGACACCGTGTGTTGGCAGTGGCAACCCCCCGGCATGAAACCCGGCGATCACTTGTTGAATACGCTAGCCCGTGAGGTGGTGGATAACGCGGATAACCCCGCCTAGCTGGTCGCGCGCACCAAACGGGCGTACAGTGTGGCGTTACACGGGCGTTTTGTGCGCGTTTTATCGAGGTTTTCAGCATGGCCAAGCGGGGACAGACGATTACATTACCGGCCGGGACCGAGATTAGCGACCCGGATGAGGAGTCCCCGCTCTCGGATGCCGCGCAGCAAATTAAAGCGATCGAGGAAGAAGACATTGCCGACGCCTTGATTGCGCTTCAGCAACTCGACAGCGGCGGCGGGGTGCAATGGACCGTCCACCGAACCACCGCCCCGCCGAACGTGCCCACCGGTTATTGCGGCACCTTAACGAGTGAGGAACTGTCCCCCGCACGCATCCAACAATTTGGGCGGGGCAAGTACAAGGTGAAAGGCTACAAGCCGGGTCACGGCTATGTGGGTCAACGCACGTTTGATATCGCGATCGATCCGCCGAAAGAGAGTGTCGCGAACGGCGGCAACGGGACGACGGGGGTGACCGATGTGCTTGCGATCATTCGCGCGGACAAAGAGGCGAAGTCCGCCGATTTTAAAGCGTGGGCCACGATTTTAGTACCGACCCTCGGTCCGGCCTTGCTCAATTTATTCGCCCCGCGAAAACAAGAATCCATGGCTGACATGGTGCAAGCGTTGGCGGGATTGAAAACGTTATCCGGAGGGGACACGCAAGCGAATGCGCTTGAGAATTTTCTCAAAATGTTGGAAACGGCGAAAAATTTAATCGGGGACGACAAACCCGCTACAGGTTCCACATGGATAGATGTCGCACGCGAAGTGATCATGGGAGCGAAACCGATGTTAGAGCGCATCAGCGCGACCGGTTTACCGGGAGTCCCCGCATCGGGATTGAATCAACCCATTCGCCCCTCCCCGCAATTATCCGCGCCCTTATCCGCGAATGCAGTCAACCCGCTTACGCCTGCGAACGCTGTATCGTCTGCGGAGATTGCACCGTCCTCTGTGACTGCGGAAGTCGCCGCGCCGTCCTCTCCTGCGAGTGAATCCGACATGCTCATTCAAATGTTGCCCTGGTTGCGCCACATCATGACGGAAATGTCAGTCCAAGCGAAACGCGCGAAAAGTCCGGAGTTATACGCGGAAGTCATTTTGGACAATGTGCCCACCGGGATTGATATCGCAACACTCAAACCGTATTTGGAGCGCGCGGATTGGTGGCCCATGCTGTGTCATTTCGCGCCCGCCGTGGAACCCTACCCCGCATGGTTTGAGGAACTGCGAAAGGAATTGATTTCCGGCATTGAGGAAGAGATCGCGGAACGCACCCGAGAGACCAGTGATAGGGGACATCCGGACGAGACCGGCGACAACACCTAGCGGAGAGACAGTATGCACGTGGTAGGCGTTGATCCCAATCTTTTAGCTTGGGAGGCGGATTTAGAAGCCTTGCGGGTGAAGTATGGCGTGACGGGTATTTTCTTATTGGCGTTCACGCGATTGGAGGCACAAACCGACACGCCCAACACCTACGCTGTCGCGCATGGGGTTGGGGCGATTCCTAATTTCGTCGATTTGATGGGTTTCATGAAACAAATCGCCGAAGTGCAAGAACCGAATTCGAATCGAGCCAATTAAATATGATTGATCCCCAAAAAATATTCGTAGCGGTTCCCTGCATGGATTGGCGCATAGATTGCGTGTGCGCGATGGGTTTATTACAAGTGCAAGCGGTGGGCGGATACGCTGAACCCTATTTCCATGTGGGGTGTAGCAACATTGCGTTGTGTCGCAATGAGATCGCACATCATTTCATGACGAACAAACCACAATACGATTGGCTCATGTGGATCGATTCCGATATTCAATTCAGTGTGCGCGATTGGGAATTATTTTGGGAGGGGGACGAATTACTGGCGACGGCGGAATATTCGCGCAAGGAGCCGGAGTTGCGTCCGTTACGGTTTGGAATGGGTTTCGTACGGGTGCACCGTCGTATCTATGAGATGTTGAGCGTTTCCAATCGTGAAGACGGCGCGCCTTTGCTCAATCAGTTTTATCACAAGGGGCAGGTGTACACCGATTACTTTTACAACGGCGCAACCTCGGATGCGCGATGGTTGGGAGAGGATGACGGATTTTGGACCATCGCGCGATTGGCGGGATTGATTCCCAAGATTGAGACGCGCACGCAATTGATTCATTGGGGACGTGCGCCATTTCCGTATCAACCCTCTACTAACGATAAAGAATATGAAACAAATATTTGATATATCTTTTTCGATTGTCGGTGAATGTGGTGAACGCACCGTAAACGTAACAGACCAAGAGAGCGGAGAACTATTACTCACCGGCGATCTACAATACTTCGTTAGTCACACGCTGACACCGATTGACGGTGTTAAGCATCCTAATTTAAAAATTACCATTGGCATTCATCAAAAAACAAATTTGACCCGCGAAGTAGTGTCCGCTTTAAACGAAGTGGAAATCGCGCGTCAGAATGTCCAAAAAGTGATAGACAAAGATGTGAGACCCTTTTCACCGCATGAAATCGCGGAACTTGCGAAATGTCCCGCTGCCTTGCAATGGTTGGTCGATTATCATGACAACCAAATTGCGCAAGCGGAAGCAATGGACTGTGTTGACTGGGCGTGTAATAACGAGAAACGCAAACAGGAATTGGAAGACGCAAGAGTACATTTTCAAAAATTATTGGATTAGGATAATTTTATGATCACACCCACACGAGAAGATCCTAATTTAATCCTCATCGCTCGCGCGTATGGCGTAGCGCTATTTGGCGGGGTGGCGTTGCCATTCGTATTTTCTTTTGTCGTGTGTCTCATTCAACTCCAATTTAGGTTGTTTGATTTGCAATGGTTGATCATTATCGTGGTCACCTTGAATACTCTCATCACGCTATTGTTTGTGACGTTGGGTTTTGGAGTGCTCACGAATGCGTACACGCCCAACCAACCCGCAGTGACTGACAGCGTAGAGGAGGACAAACCGTAATATTATTTACGAGCCCCACGGGAACCCTTACGACATCATGCGCGAAGATCTCAACCGTTTACGAGACGAATTAAAATCCCCTGCCCACGTTCGCATTAGGTTGTGCTTTTGTGAATCGTGCGACGAAAAATTAAAACGCTTTGAAGCGGGCGATGACACCGCATTGTCCGAAAAAGAAATTAAAGCCTTGTGGTATGTCCTGAGGTAATTAAATATGAGCTATCCAAAAGATTTAGACGAATATAACGCGGCGGAACTCGAGCAAGAATTGCGACAACGTGCGCAAAAACGCTCGCAAGGTAAATGTGATTATTGCAATCGTCCGCGCGATACGCCGCCGTGTAAATTTCCGCACCGACACGAAGCCATTCCCGGCAATTCCGCTTCGTTTAAAATTGTCGAGTCAGATAATTTTGGGGGCGATTATCCGGACGAAAGTGTATTGCCGCTCCCGTTCATGACCCGAGAGCATGCGACCAGCGTCGCGGAGGCGATCAACGGGGGTTTTCCGAATAATATGCCGCGCTTTTGGCGCGTCGTGACGGGCGATTACGCATTGAAACCGGGATTTGAGCCTTAGCGCACCGTTTTGGGCCTTGTCAATCAGACAATAAGCGACTAGGGTCGCAAGCCGGGAGTGTCCACAACCCGGTCATGAATTACTACCCGACTACCGTCGCGCCGAATCGCCTCTCCTCACTCCCGGAGGGGTTAGCGGGGGTGCGCGAAACGCTGGCGATCATGGTCAAAGTGGTCCGCGCCAACAAAGCGGATGTGGGCTTGCGCACCGTGGCCCAACAATTGGTGCGCGGGTGCGCGGATAAAGACTACCGCTGCTACGTCACGCGATTGCACACGTTCGTCCGCGACAAAATCCAATATGTCGGGGATGTGCGCGGGATTGAAACCCTGCAAACCCCGCAACAAACTTTGCGCATTGGGAGTGGCGATTGTGACGACAAAGCCATTGTGTTGGCGACCTTGTTGGAGTCGATTGGGTTCGCGACGCGATTCGCCGCGATTGGCGTACGCGGCGGGGATTATTCGCACGTGCTCCCGGAAGTCCGCTTGGGCAAAGGATTCGTGTCGCTCGAAACGATTGTTCCCACCGCAACCCTAGGCTGGTTTCCCCCGGATGCCACGCGCGTGATGCGGGCCCATGTTTGATCCACTCTTTATAATGCCGTCGCGCCGCGACCCTTATATAAGGAGTGTCGCGTAATGCTCGGATGCCGCGCGTGTGATAAACGCGATCACGTAGGCCGGATGATCGCCGCGCGATTGAGCGGCTTGGGCGCACCGCTTGCGGGCAGTCCGCCTACAGCCATGCAATTGTGGGCCAATAACTGGCGCAAAATCAAAGCAGCGGGACCGGCGCAGATTCGAAACGTTGCCACCCCGCCGATTAAAACACCCGAGGATTATTTGCGCGCAGGCGTCATGCGCTCGGATTGGAAGATGGTCGCGGATTGGTACGCTTACACCATCAATGAGCGGATGAAGACCAGCATAGATCCGGCGAAATATTGGGATTTGTGCACGCTCAATTTAGGACAGTATCGCGTCGAGCCGTTCACGTTATCGGATTTGTACAGTTTTATTATTTTGGTGGACCGCCAATTTGCCATCAATGATTTGGGTCACGAGATGGGACTCGGGACTAATATCGATCCCAACGATGATTTGAAATTCGGGGGATGGTTATTTTTTCTGTCTGGCAATGGTGGCGCGATTAGCATTGATGATTCGATTAATTCCATCGCGCGCGGAAATAATCGAATGGCTTTGGGATGGGTGAAAGAGCCGAGCAAACACCTTGCGAACCGAATCATTCTTTCAATCGGTTTGGCGATTGTCGGCGGCGCGGCATTGAATGCGGCGTTGGCGGCGGGCGCACAAGCGGTGGGTGCCTCCACCGCAGCGACCGCTGGCGGCACAACCGGATTTTCCACGGGCGCGGCGACCGGTGGTATCACGGGCGGGACGGCCGGAGGACTCACCACCGCGCAAGCGGTTACCGCAGCGGTTCAAGCGGGCATTAAAAACGTCGCGATGAATCAAATTCAGGATGCCGCCATGTCTACTTTTACTATTCGTCCCGCGTTGGCGACGGTCGCCAGTGCCGCACAATCGCAAGCGATCATCGGTATTTCCAATCCCACTCCGAGCGCTCCTACTATGACTACCTCTGTCACACCCGCGACACTCGACGCACTTAAGCAGCAAGTGCAAGCCGGACTCAATGCCGGTATTTGGCCTGGGGCTAAAAAGAATTTTTCGATTGATGGCGCGTTGTTCGGTGGATGCAAGGGATGTAAAGGCGCAACGCTTGACTCCATTGTGCAAACCGCCGTTAAAGGCGGTGAGCAAAATCCGGATCGAATTTTATCCGCTTGGGTCGCGGCGGTGAATGCGACATGGGGCGTAAAGTGGCTTGTTCCTGCGAATGCGCAAGCGCGCGAGATTTTGTTGGGACTGATTAATTATTTCATTGCGAAATACGCCCCGCCACCCGCGCCCGTGGTCGCACCCATCGCACCGATCGCACCCACCGTAACGACTGTCGTGCCCACCGCGTCCACGCCTGTGATCGCCCCCTCAGTCACGACACCCGCGCCGGTTCCCGTGGTGGGCACGACTCCGGCCGGTTCTCCCGTGGTTGCGGTGGATCAAACGGGAAATTTAATTTCCGCGTTGATCGCGCAAGGTCAATCCCAGCAACAAGCCTTCGCGCAAGCCATGGCCAGTTTGGCGGCGAATGGCGTGCAACCCACGCAACAAGTGCAAGCGCAAGTGGCGCAAGATGTGCAACAAGCCAGCGCCACGCAAGCGGGCGGCGCATCCGGTTGGATGCAATATGCGGCACTCGCAGCGGCGGGCGTGGGCGCACTCTTTCTATTAGCGCATCCGAGCAAGAGGCGGTCATGACAGCGCAACCCATCACGGCGGCGGAAGGTTTGGCGATTTGGATTGCGCAAACACACCCGGATTTATTTCGCGCCTTGGTGTTGAAAGCGCACCCGCCCGGCTTGGCGGGATTCACGGATGTGTTGAGCAGCATCGGCTCGGGGATCACGAGTGGAATCAAAGCGGTGGGCTCTTACATCGCCTCCACTGATGGGGTTAAAACGTTGAGTGCGTTGGCGGGCAGTTATTTGCAAAATCGTCAACAACAAAGTGTGCTCGATACGCAAATCAAATTGGCTGAGATGGGGCAAGCGCCCGCGCCCATCTCTTACACCACCGATCCGACCACGGGCGCGTTGCGTGGGGTGTATTCGCCCGTGGGCTCGCAATCCATGTTGCTGGATCAAAGCATTTTGGATTCGCTCGCGCCCGCGCCCTTTTATAAACGCTATGCCGTACCTCTCACGTTGGGTGTGGGTGCGATTGCGGTCTTTCTCGTGTTGAGAAAAGTGAGATTCATATGACACCTGCATTAGCACCGATCAAACAAAGCGGGACGGCGGGCTTTTTGACATGGTTGCAACGCGCGCAACCGTGGGCCTATGAGGCGGTGAAAAAGAAATTACAAACTCAACGCGCGTTGAGCGGTTTCGCGATTGATCTCACTATCGGGGCGGAAACCGCAACTCCTAGCTCACCCCTCATTCAAGGCATCAAAGATGTGGTGTCGGTGGCGGGGCAGGCGTATTTGACCGTGCAACAACAACGGGTTAACAATCGCATTTTAGACATCCAATTGGCCCGCGCGCAACAAGGCTTGCAACCTTTGGATATCGATCCATCCCAATATGGAGTGACCGGCCCGTCCGTGAATGTGGGGCTTACGTCAGATATCAAAAAGATGCTGATTTTTGGTGCGGTGGGATTCGGCGCGTTAATGATCGTGTTGCGTATGACCGGAAAACGGCAAGCGCATCACGCGCGATATTAGTCATGGCGTCAAACCACACCACTCTATTTCTAGTCGCGGCGGTCGGAGTGGGTTTGTATTGGGTGATGAAAAAATCAAAGAGCGCCACGGATGCCGCCTCTAATCTGATCGCCGCCCCATTCGTCGCGTGGGTGAATGCGAATCCTATTCAAGCCGCCGGATCGATTATCTTTCCCGGTAACATCGCCGTTCCGCTCACGCAGTTAAAACCGTATACCTCGGGTGTCGCCACCTTGGTGACGTACGGGGGGCGCGTGTATCGCTTGGGTGTACGGAACGCTGACAACAATTGGCCCGCAACGTTGGTCGGTTGAGCCATGATGAAACATACCGTCCCACCACAGTTAAGACCGTTCCTGTTTAAAAAAGGAAAAAAGAGCGCACGCAAAAAGCGTTCTAAACGATCTCATCTTGTGATCACGGCGGATAACGTGATACGCAAAACAAAACGACGTACACAGCGCAATCCGCCGTCACGTTGGGTGCCGCATGGTATGCACATCATTGAGATTTGGCGCGGCAAAGGTGAGCGCTTGCGGTGGACGGGAATTAAATTCTCAAGCACACAGCGCCCCAAATTGTTTCCGTCTGTGCAGGAAGCCAAGCGAGTGGGCCAACACTTGCTCGCGAAGTGGCGCGATTTGGATCATTACCAAATGGGGGTGCGATCGTGAGTCGCGAACTCGAGCGCGCAATTCGCTTGCACAAATCTTTTCGTGAGCGTGCGCCCACGCGCGCCCGTCATGTCAAAATCGATTTGCCGGAAGTAGCCGTCATCATGGGTTACTTGGATGCGGTGAGCTACACCACCACGCACAACGGCAAAACGCATCGCTATAAACACACGTTTAAGCGGGGCTCTAAACCCACCTTGGTAGCCGGTACACGCGACGGTCAATTGCTGATCGTGGGCGGACGGTTTAGAGTCACCGGGCGCGGGATTGTGGATCTAACACACCATCGTCGCGAAATTGAGGATTGAAATGTTTATCGGTTGAGAGCCGTATGCCCGCGCTGCTCTATTTGAGCGGGTTGTTGTTGGCGACACTCGGCAGTGTGTCGGACACGATAGGAGTCCTTACGTCATGTCCGAGCTATTGTTGATCAATCCCCGTCGCGCGAAGCGACGAAAATCCAAATCACGCACGCGCGTGCGCCGTCGCGCGATTGCCTCCGCACCCCGCCGCCGTCGGCGCAAGCGCGCACGCGCGTTAGTGGCCCATGCACCGCGCCGCATTCGCCGTCGCCGATTGCGCAATCCGTCGCGTCGACACATCGGTCGCAAACGTCGCGCGATGGGCGGCTACCGCATCCGTCGCCGTCGCTTGCGCAATCCCAGTGTGGGCGGATTTCGAGTGGGTGGCATGCTGAAGCAAACCGTGATACCCGCTGTGACCGGGGGCATCGGGGCGATCGCGTTGGATGTCGCGTGGGGATACGGTCAACAGTATCTGCCCGCATCCATGCAAAGCGGATTCGTGTCCACTGCGGTGAAAATCGCGGCGGCATTGGGCTTAGGCATGGTCGCCGGGAAAGTCGTCGGCAAGCAACGCGCGCAAACGGCAGTCATGGGTGCCGTGACCGTGATTGCGTATCAAGCGCTGCGCGATGTGCTGAAAACCTCACTTCCCACCGTCAAGGGATTGGGTGGCTACGCGGATTATCAGGATTATTCGATGGGTGGCATGGGCGCGTACATGCCTCCGCAACTCGGATTTGTATCGCCCGCGCCGATTCTGCAAGGATTGAACGGCGGTCAAGTGGGGGCTTACATGAGTCCCGATTTGCAAGTCTACAATTGGCAAAACGAC
>Ga0307517_10011228_pt1 | contig 12428 bp, 9 predicted proteins | sample 23_EM_MG_FD_194515 | JGI IMG/M metagenome (GOLD analysis project Ga0307517, IMG submission 194515) | Populus trichocarpa ectomycorrhiza microbial communities from riparian zone in the Pacific Northwest, United States - 23_EM | ecosystem: Host-associated > Plants > Roots > Unclassified | place...
TACCCGGCCGACGGTCTGACGATGATCGGGCACCTCGCGCTCCCGGCCGGTGTCGACCGCCGGCCCGCGGTGCTGCTCGGACCAGAGGGCATGGGGCTCAGCGACGTCGAACGCCGCCGGGCCGATGCTCTCGCCGAGCTGGGATACATAGCGCTGGCCTTCGACCTCCACGGCGGGCGCTATTTGAGCGACCCCGAGGAGATGCTGGCCCGTTGCCTGCCACTGCTCGCTGATCCCGACCGGATGCGGAGCATCGGCCATGCGGCACTCGACGTGTTGCGCACCGAACCGCGGACCGACCCCGACCGGATCGCCGCCGTCGGCTACGGCACCGGGGGCGCCGTCGGACTGGAACTCGGGCGCGACGGCGTCAACCTGCGCGCGATCGGCACAGTCAACGCACTGACCACGGGCCGACCGGGCGAGGCGGCGCGCATTCGCTGCCCGGTGTGGGCCGGGGTCGGTTCGGAAGACCCGATCATGCCGCCCGCGCAACGGAACGCGTTCACCGCGGAGATGCAGGACGCGGGTGTCGACTGGCGCCTCGCGGTCTACGGCGGCGCCCTGCACGCCTTCCACCATCCGCCGGTCGACCACCCCACGGTCCCCGGCGTCGGCTACCACCCGCAGCACGCGCAGCGAGCCTGGCGCGACGTCGTCGACCTGCTCGCCGAGTGCCTGCCCGTGACGGAGTATCCGGGGGCATGACCCGGGCGGACCTGCCGGCCCCGGGCTTGGTCGGCGTCATGCCAGGGACGCCTCAAGCACAGGTTCAAAGATGGGTTCTGAGACAGGCGGGCGGTGCTACGCGAACCCGCCGTTGCTCATGAGGAGTTGGCCGTTTATCCACTGGCCCTCCGGTGAGCAGAGGAAGTCGACGAGGTGGGCGGTGTCCTGCGGGGTGCCGAGGCGGCCGAGCGGCGTCTGACGCAGCACGTGCGCGCGCCCTTCCTCGGTCATCCAACCGGTGTCCACCGGCCCCGGGTTGACCACGTTGGCGGTGATGCCGAGGTGGGCGAGTTCGTGCGCGGCGGCCAGGGTGATGCGGTCCAGGGCGCCCTTGCTGGCGCCGTAGGGAAGGTTGTCGACGGTGTGGTCGCTGGTGAGGGCGATGATCCGGCCGCTGCCCGGAGCGGCTGCGAACCGTCGGCCGTACTCCCGGATCAGCAGCCAGCTGGCACGGGCGTTGACCGCGAAGTGCCGGTCGAAGCTCTCGACGGTGGTGTCCAGCAGACCGGAGTCCACCGACTCGCAGTGGCACATCACCAGGGCCGTGACACCGCCCAGATCGCGTTCGACCTCGTCGAAGACGCGCGCCGGGGTCTCCGGGTCGGCCAGGTCCGCCTCAACTGCCTTGGTGGCGACGCCGTGTTGCGCGAGGGCGTCGGTGATGGCCGAGGCCGCGCCGGGCTCGGAGCCCCAGGCCATGCGTGCGTCGTAGGGAGCCCAGTACGTGAAGGCGAGGTCCCAGCCGGAGGCCGCCAACCGACGAGCGATACCCGCACCGATGCCGACGGTCCGCCCCACTCCGGTGATCAGAGCGAGGGGTCGGGCACCTGGGCGGGCGGGGCGCGGCATCATGGTCCGAGATCGTTCGTGATCGGATCCGGTTCGGCAACCGCCTTTTCCGTGGGGCGTGTTGTGCGCTCGGAGGTGACTGTTCGGTGCCTTGGTCGAGTGGGTTCCGGCACTCGCGTCGTTCGGCGCGGTGCATCAGGCCTCGATGCGAAGCCAGGTGTCGCCGGCGCGGAGCCACAGAGATCCGTCACGACCTTGACCGCAGCGCTTGACGACCCTCCCGGGCACGTGGACCTTGTGCCGTTCTGTCACGGTCCAAGTGTCGCCGAGCAGCTCGGCCCGGACCACTTCGGTCGTCCGCTGGTTGTGATCGCGCCTGGTCAGGACCGCGCGGTCGCCGCGTACGGCGAATCCGTCCGGTCGGGGCAGGGGGCTGGGCCAGCTCGTCACCTCGCCGGTGGCGGGGGTGATCCGCGTGAGGAACGTGCCGCCGCGACGAGTTCCGGAGTACCAGATCAGCCAGACCAGATCGCCCTCGGTGGCGGCGGTGCAGCCCTCCAGAGGCACGTCGGGAAGCCGTCCTTCCGGCGCCCAGATCGCTTCTCCCGCGCCACTCCATCCGGCGAGCCCGGCCCCCGACTCCGGATGCCCGCCGTAGATGCCTTCGTCACCGTGGGCCGTCCAGATCGATCCGCTACGGTCGGTCACCAGGGCAGGGAGGTCGTCGCCGACGCAGAAGGCGTTCTCCTGCGCGCCGCTCTCCAGGGAGAACACCCGGGCGTTGGCCCTCCACGCACCGGTGTCGTCCTTCCGCGTACGACCGCCCGCGATGAGGAGCCGGGAGTCCGGGAGCAGGGCGATGTGACTGGGCCGGACCTGCACATCCTTGATCGGTCGGCGTCGAACCGATCCGTCGGCTTGGCGCAGCACCAACGTCCCGTCGAACGGGACCTTCGGGCCCCACCCCACCCAGCCCTTGATGTAACGGATCTGGTGAAGGTGCCTCCGATGAACGAGCAGAACGGCGAGTTCTCCTGTGGGGCCGGCGGTCCACCACAGAGGGCGTCGCCCTGCCCAGAGATCGATGGCAGGCGGTGCCCAGACCCTCTCCACCTCGACGATCGCCGACATCGCGTCTCCCGTATTTGCGTGGCACGGCAACAGGCCGTCTGCATAAGCTAGTTGATCGGAAAGCCGCCTTCGCCGTCGCTGCCCGGCGGCGCAAGTCCCGGACCACGGCGACCAGAACATCCCCGGCACGCAAGGAGATCCACATGCCCGGCGACCCCGACCCGTACTTCGACGAGGCGGAGGCGGAGGCGCATGAGCTGACCGGCGGTGGCACCGCCCGTGTCTTCCGTATCGGGCAGACCGTACGCAAGCCGGTCATGCCCTGGAGCCCAGCCGTGCACCGGCTGCTGGACCATCTCGAACGCCAGGGCTTCGAAGGCGCCCCCTCGGCGCACGGAACCGACGAACACGGCCGGACGATCCTGACCTACCTGGCGGGCGACGTCGGCAACTACCCACTGCCCGACGCGGTGCGCAGCAGCCAGGCACTCGCCACCTCGGCCCGCCTGTTGCGCCGCTACCACGACGCGACCACCGGCCTCGCCCAACACCCCGGCAGCGACTGGCAGTTCGACGCGCTCGCGCCCGTCGAGGTGATCTGCCACGGCGACTTCGCCCCGTACAACTGCGTGTTCTCCGGCGAGAGGGCCGTAGGGCTCATCGACTTCGACGCCGCCCGCCCCGGCCCCCGCGCCTGGGACCTCGCCTACGCCCTCTACCGGTACGCCCCGCTCACCCACCCCGACAACCACGACGGCTGGGGCACGACCGAGCAACAGGCCTACCGCGCCCGGGAGTTCCTCGACGCCTACGGCTGCACCCGTGAGGAACGGCAGTCGGTGATGGACATGGCCGCACCGCGGCTGGAGTCCCTCGCGGACTTCATGCGGGAAGGGGCCGCCGCCGGTGACGAGAACTTCCGGCGGCACATCGAGGAGGGGCATCTCGCCCTGTACGTACGGGACATCGACTACATCCGCGACCACGCCGAGGTGTGGGCACGCCTTGCCTCGTGAACCTGCGTGCCCCTGTGGGCAGTTGGAGTGGATCTTCGGCGGGGATCCTTGCCCCGAAGGACCTGGCGGGGGCATCCCGGCTGCGGTTAGACAACGATGATCGCGACTCCAGGCCAGGAAGTGAGCACGTGCACGCCCGAGACGAAGTCCGCCCGCAGGAAGCCGGAGCCCGGCGTACTTCGGTGAGCGGCCCCGCAGTCCATACCGTCACGCCTTCGCACGAGTTGCTGTCGCTCCAGGGCAGGGCGGGCAACGCCGGGGTCGTGCAGATGCTCAGCGAAGGAGGGCACTCCTGGGCCGGACGGGCAGCTGACCCCGCTCCGGCCGTGCAGCGGGCGGTGGTTCAGCGCAGCAAGTTGTCGCACGGGAACATCTCGTTCACCAACGTGGCCCTCAAGTACCCGGAATCGCAGGGCAAGGCCACCCGGATCCTGGAGCTGCTGGCCTCCAACACGCAGATCAAGTCCTTTCTCGCTGACCGGACTTGCCGGATCACGCTGGAGAAGCGGACGACGGAGACACGGCGAACGTGGTCGGCAAGGGAGCCGAGGGCGTCTTCGTCACACTGGCCTCCTACTACCTCGAGAACTACGACATCGGCTACATCGTCGGCATGCTGTGCCATGAGTTCGGATGCATCCGATGGCGCAGGTCACCCCCGACATGGGCCGGGAGGAGGAGAACTTCCGGGCCATGCCCTACCCGGTGCCGGGCCTCGAAGGGAAGGACGTTCCCGGCGGATTCGCGGCGATGAACTCCGCCACCGCCAAGCAGCCCGACCACGTGCTCGGCGTCATCCCCGGAAGCCCGCGGTACACCGTCTACCGTGACGTCACCCTGGAGATGGCGGACCTGCTGCTGCGCGACGTGCACAACAGGGAGGAGGGTGCCCGCGAGCGGGACGTCACCGACCTGATCGACTGCTTCCTCATGGACGTGGCGTCGATCGCCGCGACGAACGACAACCGTGTGCGCGGCATGCCGATCCCGGGCAACAGCGAGGGCGAGGTGATCCGCACGGACATCGCGGCGGTGTACAACGCCTACAGGGCGACTGAGGCCGCGACAGCGACCGGGGCGAATGGTGACCGGGGCCGACAGCCGCTGGCGCCGAGGCCGACGCCGGTCAGAGAATCGCGCGCACCGGATTTTCACGGGTCGAGGCGTCCGGAGTATCGGACATCCCGCATGTCCACTGTTACGATTCAGTAGAGTTCGCTGCTCAGTCGGGCACCCTGCGATCAGGCTGTCCAAGACCTTCCCCAGGAGACTCCCATGGCGCGCAGGACCGGCCGCGTGACGGCGACCGACGTCGCCAAGGAGGCGGGGGTCTCGCAGACCACGGTCAGCTATGTGCTGAACGACGTGTCGCACCAGAAGATCTCCGACCAGACCCGGCGCAAAGTGCTCGAAGCGGTGGCGAAACTGGGTTACGAACCCTCGGCCGCCGCACGCGCCCTGCGCCTGGGCCGCAGCGATCTCGTGCTGCTCTTCCTTCCCGACGTTCCCGTCGGCGGCACACTGACCGCCCTGGTCGAACTGCTCGGCGACGAACTGGAGCGGCACGGCCTGAACCTCGTCACGCGGCGCGAGCGGCACGCCCCGCTCAAGGCGCTGTGGCGTGAGCTCATGCCGGCGGCCGTGATGACGGCCTTCGACGTCGCCGACGACGACGTGGCCGGCATGCGGGCGGCCGGCATCCACGTGGTCAGCGCCGGGATGGGCCCCGTGGTCGCCCCGGGTGTCCTGACCGTTCCCCAGACCCTGATCGGCACGATGCAGGTCGACCGGCTCGCGGCGACGGGACACACCCGCATCGGCTACGCCGCTCCCGGGGACCCCCGACTCCGGGACTTCCTGGACCTGCGACTCGACGGCGCCCGTACCGCCTGCAAGGAGCGGGGTCTTGAGCCGCCGGTCGTGCTGGAGGTGCCCCTCGACATCTCGGCGGCCGCCGCGGCGGCGGAACAGTGGCACTCAACCGTTCCAGCCGTCACCGGCGTGTGCGCCTACAACGACGAGACGGCCTTCGCCCTCCTCGCCGGCATGCGCAGGGTCGGCCTCGCCGCCCCCGGCGACCTGGCCGTGATCGGCGTGGACAACGACAAGTTGGCGCCGTTCGCGGTACCGCCGCTGACGACGATCGACAACAACCTCGATGTCGCCGTGGGCCGCCTCGCCCGCATGATCGTCAGCGGCGTGACCGGTCAATCCCAGCCACAGACGCCCCAGGTGACTCCGCTGACGCTGGTGGTACGCGAGTCCGCCTGACGCCGACGGGCCCGGTCCGGGTTGGACCGGTCCCACGGAGGCCGAGCCGGTCCTGACGCAGGCCAAGTCGGTCCGACGCGATCCGAGTTGATCCCAGTCGACCCGAGTCGATCCGACCCAGGCCGCTCTGACCAGGACGTCTTCGCCCGATTCCGGGAAAGCCCTTCTCCCCGCGCGACATGTCGCCGCCGCCTGTTGCGGCTCGCCACCCTTCGTCCGGATATCCGCTTCCCAAAAAGCTGATGCACGGCCCTTGTGGTCCACCCATCGCGGGGCTACGTTACGCATACGTTTCACTTGTACGTATCAGTGGCTGATTTCGGACCCACCGAAAAGCGGTGGACAGATAGCCCCCTTCCGCCAGGAACGGCTGACCGCCAAGAACGGTCCAGGCCGCGTCAGGACCTGGTTTCCCACTCCCTCCGAGGCCCTTGAGGGCGGCTCGCCGCTCGATGCCGTCCGGTCAACCACTCACCAGCGGAGCACCCATGCGAAGAATCGCGCTGACCGCCGTATCGGCTGTCCTGATGTTGTCCGCGGCCGCGTGCGGCTCGGGATCGGGATCCGGTTCGGGCAAGGCGGCCACCGGCGGCACCCTCACCCTGGCCCCCCTGGTCGCGGCCCAGCCGTGGGATCTGGCCGACGCCGGTCTCGGCAACAACGCGCAGTACTACCAGCCCGTATACGATTCGCTGCTCCGGCTGTCCCCGACGGCCGACGTCAAGCCCAACCTGGCCACCAAGTGGTCGTACAACGCGGCCCGTACGGTCCTCACGATGACCCTGCGCTCCGGCGTCAAGTTCACCGACGGCACCACCCTGGACGCGACGGCCGTCAAGACCAATCTGCTGCACACCGAGAAGGGCACCAGCGAGGCCGCCGGCCAGCTCAAGGGCATCACCGGCGTCGACGTCGTCAACGCCACCACGGTCGCGATCAAGCTCTCCGCCCCCGACCCCTCCCTCGTCCCGAACCTCGGCAACGTGGCCGGCATGATCGCCAGCCCCAAGGCCATCGCCGCGGGCACGATCAAGACCACCCCGGTGGGCTCGGGGCCGTACACCCTGGACAAGTCCGCGACCACGGACGGCAGTACGTACACCTTCGTGCGCAACCAGGACTACTGGAACAAGGCCGCCTTCCCCTTCGACAAGATCGTCCTCAAGCCGCTGACCGATCCGACCGCCGTGCTCAACGCGCTGCGCTCGGGGCAGGTCAACGGCGCCCTGCTGGCCAGCGCCAAGAACGTCGCGCCGGCCAAGAGCAGCGGGCTGACCGTCACCAAGTACACCTCCGGTGACGTCGAGGGCGTCTACATCTGGGACCGCGAAGGAAAGATCGTCAAGGCGCTCGGCGACGTCCGGGTCCGGCAGGCTCTGAACTACGCCTTCGACCGTTCCACGATCGTCAAGACGGCGAAGCAGGGGCTCGGCAAGGCGACGACCCAGATCTTCAACCCGGGCGGCTCGGCCTTCGACAGCTCGCTCGACTCCAAGTACACCTACGACCCCGCGAAGGCCAAGCAGTTGCTGGCCGAGGCCGGCTACCCGAACGGCTTCTCGGTCACCGTCCCGGACGTGTCGTCGGTCTTCCCGGACCAACAGGCCGCCATGGTGCAGCAGTTGGAGGACATCGGGATCAAGGTCAAGGTCGACAAGATCCCCGTCACCCAGTTCATCAGCGCCCTCCTCGCGGGCAAGTACCCGCTGTCGTACATGACGTTGGCCTCCTTCCGCCCCTGGGACACCATCCAGATCGAGGTGGCGAAGAGCGCGCTGTGGAACCCGCTGCACAGCTCGGACCCGAAGGTCACCGACCTCATCACCAAGGCGCAGTCGGCGACCGGTGCCGCCCAGGACGCGCTGTTCAAGCAGCTCAACACCTACCTCGTGGACCAGGCGTGGAACGCGCCCTGGGACTCCGTGGAGAACACCTACGCGACGACCAAGGGTGTGACCTTCACCCCGCAGACGTTCGCCGCCGTCCCGCCGATCTACAACTTCAAGCCCACTGGCTGACCCGGACGGCGCGCCGGGCGGGAACGGTGGTGCCGCCCCCGCCCCCGCCCGGGCGCCGGTCAACACCGGTCAGGGAAAGGCAAGGTGGAGAGACTAATGATCGTTTTCTTGGTCCGGCGCGTCGTCGCCGGGCTGGTCCTGGTCCTGGTGATCGCGACCACGACCTTCGCGCTGATGGGCCTCACCGGCTCCGATCCGGTGCGCCAGATCGTCGGACAGACCGCGACCCAGCAGCAGGTGACCGCCAAGTCCGCCGAACTCGGGCTCGACCAGCCCTTCGTGGTCCGCTACGGCCACTGGCTCGCGGACGCGGTGCACGGCAACCTCGGCAGCTCGTGGTTCAGCGGTGAGTCCGTGACGAGTTCGCTGGAGAACAAACTGCCGGTGACCCTGTCGATCGTGCTGGCCGCGCTCCTGGTGTCGGCCGTGCTGAGCACGGTGCTGGGCGTGGCCGCCGCGGTCCGCCGGGGCGCCCTGGACCAAGTGGTGCAACTGCTCGCGGTGCTGGGGTTCGCCGTACCCAGCTTCCTGGTGGCCCTGGTGTTCGCCGTCGTGATCGGCGTCGACCTGGGCTGGCTACCAGCGACCGGTTACGTCCCGCTGGCGGACTCGGCGGGCGGCTGGCTCCGGTCGATCACCCTCCCCGCGCTGTCGCTCTCCGTCGGAGCGATCGCCGCCACCGCCCAACAGGTGCGCGGCTCCATGGTCGACGTCCTGCGCGCGGACTACATACGCACCCTCCGCAGCCGTGGCATCAGCGAGCGCAGCCTGCTGTTCCGGCACGCCCTGCGCAATGCCGCCCCGGCCGCGCTGACCGTGCTGGCCCTGCAGTTCATCGGCCTGGTCGGCGGCGCGGTGGTGGTCGAGAAGGTCTTCGGCCTCAACGGGATCGGCAGCCAGGCGACCAGCGCAGGCTCGCAGGGCGACACCCCGGTGGTCATGGGCGTCGTCGTGGTCATGGTCGCCCTCGTCGTGGTGGTCAACATCCTGATGGACCTCGCGTACGGCTGGCTCAACCCGAAGGTGCGTGTGGGATGAAACTTCCCGACTCCGACGACACGACGGGCGCGGTCGCCCCGGCCGTGGCCGCGCAGGGACGGGCGGGAATCCTGCGCCGGCTGCTGCGCAACCCGGTGGCCGTGACCTGCCTGGTCCTGCTCGCGCTCATCTCCCTGGCCAGCCTCTTCGCCCCCCTGCTGACCAGCCAGGACCCGGCCCGCTCCTCACTGACCGACAGCCTCGCCCCGATGAGCGGCAAGCACCCCCTGGGCGGCGACGGCGTCGGCCGTGACGTACTGGCCCGACTCCTCTACGGCGGCCGCACCAGCCTGCTCGGCGCGCTGCTCGCGGTGGCCGTCGCCGTGGTGATCGGCGTGCCCGCCGGTCTGGTGGCCGGGTACTACCGCAAGTGGTTCGACGCCGTGAGCAGTTGGGTGTCCAACCTGCTGATGGCCGTACCGGCGATCATCGTGCTGCTCGTCGTGATGTCCGCGGTGGGGCAGAACACGTACCTCGCCATGGCGGTCTTCGGCGTGCTGATGTCGCCGGGCGTCTTCCGGCTGATCCGCGCCTCGGTGATCTCCGTACGCGAGGAGCTGTACGTCGACGCGGCACGGGTGTCCGGCCTGACCGACGCCCGGATCATCCGCCGGCACATCCTGCCCGTCGTGCAGGCGCCGACCATCATCCAGGCCGCCCAGATGCTCGGCCTCGGCATCGTCATCCAGTCCGGGCTCGAGTTCCTCGGCCTGGGCTCGGCGAGCCAGGCGAGCTGGGGCTCCATGCTCAACGACGCCTTCGGGAACATCTACACCAAGCCGGAATTGATGGTCTGGCCCGGGCTCGCGCTCGCCGTGACCGTCGCCGCGTTCGGCCTGTTGGGCAACGCCCTGCGGGACGCGCTGGACGGGACTGCCGTGACCGGGCGGAAGCCGTCGCGTGGCGCTACGACCCGTAAGCCGGGCGCGGAGAAGAAGGCGCCGCCCGTCATCTCCGAGGCGCAGGACACGGACGATGCCCTGCTGGTCCTCGAAGGCCTGACGGTCTCCTATCCGACGGCTCAGGGCGAGAAGACCGTCGTCGACGGCGTCTCCTTGACCGTGCGCCGGGGCGAAGTACTCGGACTCGTGGGGGAGTCGGGCTCGGGCAAGAGCCAAACCGCCTTCGCCATCCTCGGGTTGCTGCCCAGGGAGGCCCAAGTCGCCACCACCCGGCTGGAGTTCGACGGCACGGAGCTGGGGCGCCTCGGCCGCGCGGCCATGAACCGCTACCGCGGCCACCGGATCGCCTACGTCCCGCAGGAACCCATGTCCAACCTCGACCCCTCCTTCCGTATCGGCGCCCAACTGGTCGAACCGGTACGCCGACACCTCGGGCTGTCGGCCGCCGAGGCGAGGACCAAGACCCTCGGCCTGCTGGAGCGCGTCGGCATCTCCGACCCGGAACGGGTCTTCCGCGCCTATCCGCACCAGATATCCGGCGGTATGGCGCAGCGCGTCCTCATCGCCGGCGCCGTGTCCTGCGAACCGGATCTGCTCATCGCCGACGAGCCGACCACGGCCCTCGACGTGACCGTGCAGGCCGAGGTGCTCGACCTGATGCGGTCCCTGCAGAGCGAGCGGAACATGGGTGTGATCCTGGTGACCCACGACTTCGGCGTGGTGGCCTACCTCTGCGACCGCGTGACGGTGATGCAGACCGGCGCGGTCGTGGAGTCCGCACCGGTGGACCAGTTGTTCGCCGATCCGCAACACCCGTACACCCGCATGCTCCTGGCGTCCACGCTGGAGGACGCCGAGCCGCGGTCCGCGCTGAGCCTGAGCCGCACCGTGTCGGCGAGCGCGGCGGGAGCAGTGGGCATCGCGGGAACCACGGACCCCGCAGGCGTCACCAACAGTGCGGGCATCACGAACACCGGACGTCAGGAGGGTCCGGCATGACCGGGACATCGAACGGGACCATGAACGGGACACCGCGCAAGGAACGCCCGGCCGAACCCCTGCTGGTGGCCGAGGACTTGGTCGTGGAGTACCCGTCGAAGGGCTGGCGCAAGCCGCCGTTCCGGGTGCTCAAGGGCGTGTCGATCAGCATCGGCGCGGGCGAGACGCTCGGGCTGGTCGGTGAGTCGGGCTCGGGCAAGACCACGCTGGGCCGGGCCGTCCTCGGACTGGCCCCGATCGCCTCCGGCACCGTCCGCTTCGACGACAAGGTCATCTCGGGTCTCGGCGCGAAGGAACGCCGGGCGCTGAGCAGCGACATCCAGGTGGTGTTCCAGGACCCGTACACCTCCCTCAACCCTGCGATGACGGTGAACGACATTCTCAGCGAACCGCTGCGCGTCGCGGGTACCCCTCGGGCGGAGGCCGAGAAGCGGGTGCGGGATCTGCTCGACCACGTACGGCTGCCCGCCGACGCGGGGGAGCGGCTGCCACGGGAGTTCTCCGGCGGACAGCGCCAACGCATCGCCATCGCACGGGCGTTGTCCCGGGACCCGAGGGTCATCGTCTGCGACGAACCGGTCAGCGCACTGGACCTGTCGACCCAGGCCCGGGTACTGGACCTGTTCGTCGAGATCCAGGAACGCACAGGCGTCGCCTACCTCTTCGTCACCCACGACCTCTCCGTGGTCCGGCACATCAGCCACCGGGTCGCGGTCATGCGCGGCGGGGAGATCATCGAGACCGGCGACGCGGCGACCGTCACCACCGCACCCCAACACCCGTACACCCAGCGCCTGTTGCTCGCCGCTCCGGTACCGGACCCGCAACGGCAGTCGGAGCGCCGGGCCGAACGGCGACGGCTGGCGGCGGCCCTGGCGGCCGACACCTCCACGGAAGTTCCCACCAACGCCTCGACGTCGGGAGACCGAGCATGACGCTGCCCAACCCCACCGTCCCCGGCTTCCACCCGGACCCCAGCATCACCCGCGTCGGCGACGACTACTACCTCGCCTGTTCCAGCTTCGAGTACCTCCCCGGCATACCGCTGTTCCACAGCCGCGACCTGGTGCACTGGGAGCAGATCGGCAACGTGGTGACCCGGCCGGGGCAGTTGGCGGTGGAGAAGGTCCCGACGCTCGGCGGTGCCTGGGCGCCCACCATCCGGTTCCACGACGGCCGCTTCTGGCTGGTCGTCACCGACGCGATGGGGCGCGGCAGTCTCATCTTCACCGCCGACCGCGCCGAGGGCCCCTGGTCCGACGGCATCGTCATGGAAGGCGTGCCCGGCATCGACCCGGACCTCGCGTGGGACGCCGACGGCACCTGCTTCGTCACCTACTCGGGTCTCCAGCTCGACGGAGACCGCGCCGGCGAGCACCTCGGCGTCCAGCAGGTCCGCATGGACCTGGAAACGGGCCAAGCCCTCGAAGAACCACGGTCGTTGTGGTCGGGCACGGGCCTGATGTTCCCCGAGGCGCCGCACCTCTACGAGATCGACGGCACCTGCTTCGTCACCTACTCGGGTCTCCAGCTCGATGGAGACCGCGCCGGCGAGCACCTCGGCGTCCAGCAGGTCCGCATGGACCTGGAAACGG
>Ga0307517_10011229_pt1 | contig 12428 bp, 11 predicted proteins | sample 23_EM_MG_FD_194515 | JGI IMG/M metagenome (GOLD analysis project Ga0307517, IMG submission 194515) | Populus trichocarpa ectomycorrhiza microbial communities from riparian zone in the Pacific Northwest, United States - 23_EM | ecosystem: Host-associated > Plants > Roots > Unclassified | place...
AAAAAAAAAAGAGAAACAAGGGAAGAAAAACAAGGGAGAACAAAGGAAGAAAATGGAAGAAGAAAGAAAGAAAAAGAACAAAAGACAGTAGAAGCAGGCGGAAAAAAACAGAGACCAGAAGGAGAGACAGATGAGGGAAAGGAAGAAAAACCGGGAAGAGCAAACAGAAGAGGGGGAGAGTAGACACAAGGACTGATGTCTTTGCCCAGAAGAAGAAGAAGCATCACAATAGCTGCCACCAAGCTTCCCAGCCGCCGCCACTGTCATCACCAGCCACCGTCAGCCCAACTACCAGAGCGCCTCCATTCCAGGTAATTCTCTCCCCCTCGTCTCTGTTTCCCATCTTCTTGCATGTAGAACGTGCACTATGCACGTTCTGCATGCAAGGAAAAATAATTACCTGGTTACTGTGCATGCACAATAACCAGTCCGGGTTGGATCATTAGCCCAGTCCACGTGGCCGGGCTGAGTCCAACCCAATATAAGATAGTTTGTATTTTATTTGGGTCGGTCCCAACCCAATTTTGTTTCGGGTCCGGCCAGTTCCAAAAAATTTTAAAAAATATTTTTAAAAACATTTGTGATTTTCTCGTGTATTTTTCAATCCATTTTGGTTAATATTGGTTTGTATTTTTATACCGTAAAATACAAATCTGGTATTAAAATACCCCATTTTCGTCAAAACATTGGAAAATTTAAAAAACAAAAAAAACATGTTTTTTGTTTTCATGCATACGACCAAGTCTTTTAAAGAAAAAAAATCATATCATATTTTCATACAACAAAAATTTAGGAAAAAAAGTTTTAGCATGCATTTTGGCTTTAATAACCAGTTTATTAAAGTCATGAGAACCACGTCAATATTTCAAAAAAAATCATTTTGTTTTCTTTTCATATTAAGGATTACACGCTTATACATAAGGCATATTCTCGATATTAAAAAGATAGTTTTTTTATTGACTTTAGAATGGTCTGATAAGATAAGGATCTCCTTACCGAGAAAGACTTTTTTTAAACCGTAGACGAACCGCCAATTAGAAATACAATAAAACCGTAGCATATCTCAGACAATCAAACAATGCAGCCTCCCTTAGGCAGGGCGTATTTGAGGTGCTAATACCTTCCCTTTGTGCAACTAGTCTTCGTGCTCGATCTCTGAGACCAGTTAGGGTTCCTAGTGACCATAATACTAGGTGGCGACTCCAATTCAATTTTTCCATTGATAAAAGACAAGAATTCCTTGTCTCCCCACATTTGCCAGATAGACACTACATTTTGAGGGTGGAATATTGCCGCGACGCCGCACACATGCGACAGATTGGCGACTCCACTGCGGACCTTGTGGACTAAGCTTTGTTTTTGTCTGATTATTGTGTTTTGCTGGGTTTGTATGTTTGTTTGTTAATTATGCATTTTCTTTTACGCCTTGATTCTTTTACATATTGTTCATGCATTGTATAGAATTGATTTATGCATCATTCACCTATTCTGTGAGAGTTATACTGGGAAACTGTAGGTTAAGTGGGGGACTAACAACTTATCTTACGACTTTTAGTCAATGTTTAAGTTTGTGTAAACCCCAACTCTTCGCTGAGTGCTTAGACTAGTAATGATTGGTGCATATGCCATCCCATTTCCTACTGAGCTCCCATATTGCTTTCACGAGGGTAATCATTAGGACAGAACCCTTTTTAGAGCCTGAGTAGTCAACCTACCTTTTATCTCACATATAAGAGCTAGAACCTGCCTTTAGGATGTATGCTCCCTACACTTTATTTTGCATCAAAACAAGCCTTTCCTGAAGCATCTTGAAATCAAGACTTACGGGTGACACAATGATCGTTACTCGGGGAATTTCCATTGTAGAGTTTGGGCAAGAATCAAGATTTTTGTTTCATCATACAAGAGTTACAACCATGCGTCACCCCTTGAAGGACGAGTTTCTTATATAGAACATACTCATATGTTTAAATATGCATACTCACAGTTTGGAATAAAGGTCCCCCAATTTTGTTTTCCTCTCCAGAGTCGAGAGCCGCCAACATTTGATAGTGTTAAGAAGGATTCACTCAAGCCTCCAATCCAAAAACATAGCTTGTGGTAATAAGATTCTTTATTTCAAATGGACTCAGCTAGTGACTTGTGCTGAGATGCCATCTATAAAGTGCTGACGCACTCATTAATGGAGACTGTGGGGAAATGTAGGCTTTTATTTAAGGAATACAACAAACTGACCTATGAATCCTTTTTCACAAAGCTATACAACAAAAAAACCAACATTGTCTCTGGTTTCCTCATCCAAAGCCTGATTAGGAATGAATATCAAGTTTCCTTTGTTTCAACTAACGCTATAAAGACCCATTTGCAAATACCCCTTGATTTTCTTCCAGAACACGTGGAGAATGTGTCATCAACAAATCAAGGAATTCTAATTTGTTACGCATATAATGAATCGTTTTATTGTGTGTGCGACCTTTCTATCCAACAATGGCAAAAGATCCCAAATTCAAAGACACGATATGATACAATAGAATATGGTATAATGATTGAAAGGTCAAAGCCTTTACGATACAAGATTGTGAGATTCTCAAAGCCCAAGTTTCGTTCACATAAAGAATTCTATATGTACCACTGTATTAGAGTCGAGTTGTTTGAATCAGCAATTTGGAAATGGAAGCTGTTGGTTGAAGTATTGTTGCCTCATGAAGAGTCCCTTCATTGCATGACAAAAGTATATGTAAATGACTCACTTTATTGGCTCACTTGGAAGAGAAATGTCATTGCATTTGAAGTAAAAAGGGAGAGTCATTGTTTGTTCCCACTTCCCCTGCTAGCCTCTGAGGATAATGATAACAAAGATATCAGACTTACTGAATACAAAGGAAAGCTCTCTATGACCTGTATCGATAGGGAGAGCAATTTCATAGAAGTATGGATCATGAAGGATTATGATAGAAAACGATGAAGCAAGGGGCATTTGATAAATATAGGGGTTTTAACAAAGGAAAAACCCCACGTAAGTCCTTTGGCCTTCTACAATGCTGATGTTGTGCTGATGGGAGAGTATTTTCCTGATGTGATATTCTTTAGCTTTAAGACCAGACACATTGACGTGTTACGATTAGGGAAAGGTCTACTCCATGGATGCTTCCCATTCCTGCTCACTTGTGCCACCAAGGAAAAATCATAGCTGGTTTATTGCCTCAAGGCATGATCCTCTAGATGGAATAATCCGGAGAAGATGTGAAGAATTGCAAGAACTTCAAAGATTAAGCCTAAAAGTTGGTGAGCAAGAGACGAGTAGATTTTGTGAAGAATGATATCAACGATCATATTGTCAATAGGCCATCACCAATGAATGACAACAAGACATGGATGACTGATGAAGAAGCTATTTAGAAGTGTCATGTTGTCAATTTTGTTATCCATCATTTTGTTTTAGGATTACATCTCCCCTTTCAATGGATTATGCTTTGTTCTTAGTCTTATTATTGTCTTGAAATAAAAAGATGTTTCTTTCAAAGTTTATTTTGGTGAAATATTTTGATTGAACTCTAACACGTCAAATTAAGGCTAATCAATCCTGAATGATTAAAAGTGTTTTGATTCCAGAAAAGAAGACATGAGGTTCACTAAAATATCAAGATGTGACCGAACAAATCTTGAGCTCACACCACAAAATTGAACCACACATCATATAGCCAAGTTTTAGCAATATGCATAATGACACGTAGTGGATTCAGTAGTTATGGACTCGTGAATCAAGACTCTTACAAGTCCAAAGCATTACACCAATGAGGTCAAAATTTATCAGTTCTAGTGGACCTTGCTATAAAGGAGAAAAGATCATCTTTGTTATCCTTTCACATTTCTTGAAATATATCCTTTGCAATCCCATTTTGAGCCAAGTGGAATATTCCTTTCAAAAGAAACCCTGACTAGGATCACACCCCATACTGGGGGCAAATGAGAGATATTCTGAAGACACTGATAGAATCAATGGAAAAAGGAAAGGTTAAGAACAAAAGTCCAACGATTGAGAAATGGCTAAAAGAAAAAAAAGACATAGACTAGGGGGCAAAAAAAATACTGATGCTGGTCTTTCATTACCATCCAGATAAAGCAGTGAAGATGGATGCTAGAATTAATCATGTCACAGTTATTAGACACAATAAACGCCAAAAGTCAAACACCAGAAAAATACTGAGCTATAAACATGACTTTTGGTATCCATGATAAAGCTTTTGATGTCATTAAATGATCAAGATTGGTCATTCATCAAAGAAAAGTTGGATTTGCATTATAACCCATGTTAAGAGAATTCTGATGAGGTTAACATGGTTATATATCATTCCATCTACAAAGACAACGATAAAAAAGGAGTTGATGTTGATCCTAGGTCTTTGAAACCCTCAAACACCTTTAGAGCCTGTGAAATTCCTCTCTTTCATAGCCATGAACTATAGCCTACATTACGTGCTTTTAAAAGCCCTTTTTGATCAAGTAAGCAATTTGAACTGATAAATGACACTCTCAAAACTTGAAGAGCTTTTCCATAAGGGTCGTGACTTCATGGATTAAGCTACTTATTATTATGCATGCTGATAAAATAAGTGCTGTAAAAAGAAACAACCTTTCTTAATAAAGCCTGAGTTTTGACTTGAGCATCTTGTTTTTTTGAAATTCACAAACAGATCACCTCATCACAAACCATCAAAAGATATACCCAAAACCAGAGTCTAAAATGGATACAAAGAACCATGAAAAAAGCCATTTTAATTTTACAATGGATCAATTTTTTTTTCAAAATACAAGACAATCAAATGATGACATATTTTGAATGACGTGTGTTGGGTTTTTGACCAAAAAGCTTGATTTTCAAAAGATCTTTTCCAAAAAAAAAAACATCTTTCATTTCATTTCAACAAACTAGACTTTGAATAGACATGATCTTTGAAATGTGAGAGTTGATTCCAGAATAAGAAAGATTTGTCAAAAAAGAAGAATGACTGAGTTTGCAAATTCTCGACAGAAATGAAATTGACACTTCTCGACACTCCTTGAAAAGTTGAGCAGCCGGGGACAATATAGTGGACCCTGAGAAGGAAAACAAACAGTATTTAGATCAGCTAGGGGGCAATAAAAGATGATTAAATGATGAATCAGTGAATTAAGGATAATGGTGTTCAAAGAGAGGTAATCAATGAACGAGCACATTCAGATCATACTGGGGGCAATGTTGTTCAAAGACAGTCCATGATCTAGTGAACCTCGGAAGCAATTGAGAAATAAAGATGTACCCGAAGAACATCTTCATATTGTCATCTTTTGAAACATGGCTATCGACCGATGTGGGCATACAGTTGTATTTGAATGAATATTGAAAAGATGCACACCACCAAGATTGATGGTGGAACAAAGATGTACCTGAAGAACATTTTTATATCATCATCCTTTGAAACATGGCTATCAAGTGATGAGGATACACGAATGAATGTAATTGAATGGCGAAAAGATGCACACCACCAAGGCTGATTGTGGGACAATGCTGCTCTAGAAGGACATCTTCATATCGTTATCTTAGGTTTACCCTCTAGAACATGACTATGACTTCCGATAGATGTTATCACAATTGCATTTGAATGAATATTGGAAAGATGCACACCACCAAGACTGACTGTGGGACAATATGTTTTGAAACCCAAAGACTCACTTCATCGCATGAGTATGGGTGATAAAAGCAACATCATTGATGAGGCCGAGATATTTATTTTCACAATCTGATTAGATGAGCTGAGGAGAATCTATTGAGAAGAACACTGAGCATACAACCATGAGCCTTTTACTACGAGCTGTGAGATGCATACCTGGACGACTGGATAGTTTCCAAGAAGACTGATGATAACATATACTTGAAGAGTATTGTTTTAACTAGAGGCAAGTTCACGACTGATTGGCAATCTAGAAGGAGATCGACAAATAGAAAACCTCTTGATAAGGGTTGGCACAATGCACACGATCAATAAGAGAACAATTCTCAAAAGAATCCAAAAGATAAATGATTGGTTAAGCTCATTCATGATGAATCAAGTAACACCACACTTGGGGGCACAATCATGCTTGGTAAACAACTGGAGCAGTAATCATCGCGGACAGCCCATGATAGGCACTGCATTTACAATTGAATGGATGGCTAACACATGAATGAGCCGACACAGAAAAATAAGGAAGGCTTCGAATAGCAAACAAAAAAGCGTCAAAGACGGGGGGGACTTATATTCCAAACTAGGTAAGGATGCATGCATGTCATCTAACCTCAAAACATTACATCAAACATTTTTTGATTTAGTATAAGAAAGATCCTTAATGAAGTCCAACGAGATTGTGGATAAAGAAAGAATCATTGAGTTGATGATAGTAAGGAAATCACAGTTTTGACCCTGGAACGGGAAAAGAAAAGAAAAACCTTGTCAGCAAGAAGAGTCTTCAGTTTGAACCTTGTCATCAGGAAGAATACATAGATTTTAGCTTTGGTTGAAGGGATTCACAAGATAGGATTTTAGGTTGACAAAGCTACATATCGATTTTGGTTCTAGTTAAAGGGGATCACCTGAAGGGATCTCAGGGTAACCACATATAAATATTTTTAGCTTTGGTTAAAAGGAGTCGCTAGATGGGATTTCAGATTGTCCAAGCTCCACACAGAATTATAGTTCTGGTTAAAGGAGATCGTTAGATGAGATCTCAGGTTAACTCAACCATACATGAAATTTAGCTTTGGTTAAAGGGAATCACCAAATGAGATTTCAGGTTGACCAAGCTACACACCGACTTTGGTTTTGGTTAAAGGGGATCGCCAGAAGGGATCTCAGGTTAGCCTAACCACGTACAAGACTGGTTCTGGTTAAAGGAAATCGCCGGATGAGATTTCAGGTTAACCCAACTGCAAGACCGAATTTGAGCTTTGGTTAAAGAAAGTCGCTAGATGGGATTTCAGGTTGATCAAGCTACACATAGACAGACGTTGGTTCAAGTGAGCACACTTGTCATTTCATTTTCCGGGTAGGTCACCCATTACAACAAGACCGCACTTCACACTTTTTCCATCTGGGTAGGTCACCCATTACAATGAGACCATCATCCACCTGGGTAGGTCATCTATTATAATGAGACCACACTTCATATTTTTTTTCCATCTGGGTAGGTCGCCCATTACAATGAGACTACTTTCAAAACTTGGATAGGTCACCTATTACAATAAGACCATTTTTTACACACAGACTTTGATTCTGGTTAAAGGAAATCGCTAGATGGGATCTCAGGTTAGCCTAACCACACAGACTTTGGTTCTTGTTAAAAGGGATCGCTAGAAGGGATCTCAGGTTAGCCCAACCAGACAGAGGATATTGGTTCTGGTTAAAGAGAATCGCCAGAAGGGATCTCAGGTTAGCCCAACCACATAAAGGATATTGGTTTTGGTTAAAGGGGATCGCAAGAAAGGATCTTAGGTTAGCCCAACCACGCATATGATTTTGGTTTTGGTTAAAGGGGATCGCTAGAAGGGATCTCAGGTTAGCCCAACCACACAGAGGATATTGGTTTTGGTTAAAAGGGTTCTGGTTAAAAGGGATCGCTAGAATGGATCTTAGGTTAGCCCAACCACGCATAAAATTTTGGTTCTAGTTAAAAGGGATCGCTAGAGGGATTTCAGGTTAGCCAAACCATACAGAGGACTTTGGTTCTGGTTAAAGAGGATCGCCAGAAGGGATTTCAGGTTAGCCCAACCACATTTCATTTTCTCTTGGTTCTGGTTAAAGGAGGCTGCTAGAAGGGATCTCAAGTTAGCCCAACCACATATTGACTTTGGTTCTGGTTAAAGAAGGTCGCCAGATGGGATCTCAGGTTAGCCCAACCACATTTCATTTCTCTTTAGTTTTGGTTAAAGGAGATCATCAGAAGGGATCTCAGGTTAGCCACCGCACACATAAGTTAGCTTTGGTTGAAGGGAGTCATCAAATGAGATTTCAGGTTGACCGAGCTATGCAGACTTTGGTTCTGGTTAAAGGAGGTCGCCAGATGGGACATGAGGTTAACCTAGCCGCACATAGAACTTAACTTTGGTTAAAGGGAATCATTCAGAGGAGATTTCAGGTTGATCGAACTACATAGAGACTTTGATTCTGGTTAAAGGAGATTGTCAGATGGGATCTCAGGGTGATTGAGCCACCAACATTATGTTGGCATTGAAAAAGAAACGAGAAGAACTCTACCATTAGGAATTTTGAAGAAATTCTAGAAAAAAAAATTATATTAAGAAAAAGATTAGTTTCAGGTTCTGGTTAAAGGGAATTGCCAGATGAAATTTCAGATTAACCTAACCTAAAGATAGAATTAAGAGGATTGCCAAGATCGGGATCTCAAGATGACCAAGTTAGTTTGCGGTTGAAGGAGATTGCTGTAAAGATAGAGTTTCAGATCAACCAAGTTTTGAAAAGATCAGCTTCGAAAGATCAGTTTTGTTTGTCCTTACAATACTTACAGAGCAAATACTGTTGTAACATATTTTTGGGTCCCCACACAAAAAAGAAGAAAATACAAAAAAACAAAAAATTATATTCGGAAGAAAAACAAAAAAATAATAAGTAGTGAGAAGAGGATGTCAGAGCACCCAGAAAATGACTAAAAATTGGTTGAGGAGGTTTAAAAATATAAAGATTGAAATTTGACAGTATATCGTTGACTGATGAGAGCCCGACTGACAAAGAAAATTCAATTTGAGGAAGAAAAGTCCAAAATCAGATGTTTATGGACTCAATTAAATATATTAAGGGTTTAATTGAATTTATGAAGGGTTTAATTGCAAAAAAAAATTGATTTTTAAGTCAATTTAGGCTTTAATTGAAAGAAATTAAAGTTCTGGGGTCAAATTATAATTTTTAAGAGTTGATTTGATCAAATCAGCGGCTTCATTGCATAAATGTTGAAGTTTGATTGCCAATTAGGGACTTCATTGAAGAAATCCAAAACCAAGGACCAAATTGGAAAAGGCGCATAAATAAAAGGATTTAAATTGACCGAATCAGGGATTGAATTGAAGAAATTAAAAGTTTATTGATCAATTGAAGATCAAATTGCATAAATAAGAGACCAAGAACTGAAGCGAAAATGCTGGCCAACTTCAGGGCTGACGATTGAATTTGGCAGGGATGCAATTGAATTGATTTTTAAAATCAAAATTGCAATTAAGGACTTGATTGAACAAATCACAAATTGAGGACTGATTTGGACTCTAACATGTTTTTGGCACCATTTCCTCTTAAATGAAATCATGCGTTTTGTCCAAAACGGCGTCGTTTTGTCCAAAACGGCATCGTTTAATCCAAAACGGCACCGTTTCATCCACTGTTAAAAAAAAAGAAAAAAAAAAGGAAGGAGCCAAAATAATGCCGTTTTGAACGACATTGTGGGTCTTCTTCTTCCCCTGGACGAGCGAGGCTGGGGAAGAAGAAGCATTTATTCCCATGCTTTTCTCCTCTCCCTCTCTTTCCCAAAACTCGAAAACAAACCCAACAAAAACCCCCCATTTGCCTAAACTCTGAACCGTGGCCTACTACAAGATGAAAAAAACAGAGGGGACAAGCCCCTCGGGCGGCTTTGAGGCGGCTGCCCAGTGGCCGCCCGACCACCATACCCTTGTGCCATGATTGGACATGGGTAGTTGATTAGTACTTAAAATTGCATTTTTATCAAGGTTTTATATCATCATTTTGCACTTGAAGTATCAATAACTCTTTAACTAGAGCATGTTTTATAATAACAAGTCTGATAATATAAGATAGCTTTAATTTATGGTAAATGCTCATTTTAAATGTAGGTATATCTCACAATTCAAAGAATTGATTGATGTGATTAATTAATGAAAGTGAAAGGACAAAGAAAAGACTAAGCTTAGAAAAGAGATGCTGATTCAATTCAAATTGGAACACTGTTCAGTCATTGGGTCATATCTGGAGCTGTAGATCTTGGATTTGAGTTTGATTTATATGGATAGAAAGGTAAGAAATAGGTCTACAATGTTCATGAAGAATAGAAGACCCAAATCTGCCATTTTCAAATTCAAAGTTTGGCCACAAAAGAGAAGTCAGAATCTGTCCTGCAATCTAGCCCAAACACTACTCAGAATTTTACCCATATCTAGAGTTTTAGAAGGCAAAATGATGTTATATTTGGTGGGTGTAAAGATAAGACAATGTCCAACAACTTTCATGAAGACGACCTGCTCAAATGCTGATGTTAGCAATGACATTTCATCCAGACAAGAGCTTGAGGCTATCCACCACGTTCACCAGAAGCACTACTCAGTATTTTATATATATCTCGAGCTGTAGTGATCCAAATGCTCTGATAGTTTGTGGGTGGAAAAAGGAGATGATTTCCAACAACTTTCATGAAGAAAACTTTTCCAAATTCAGATTGAATTAATGTCATTTCATTCAGCCAAAATGTTTGAGTGCTACTGTCCACCAAGTCCACTAAATCAATAGTTGACCACTACATCAATAATCAATTACCAAATGAATAGTTTCATTCAGCCAAAAGGAGACATTTGCCATTCATTTAGGCATCTTGGTTTTCAGATCAAAATAATGTTCGTGCTCTCTTTCTTTATATTTTTGTAATGCTTAAGTTTTGCTTTCATTAATCTCTTGTTTATGCTTTTTATTTCCTTTACTATACTTAGTTAACTTCTATCATATTTATGTTCTTATATTATTTATTTATGTTTTTCTTCTTTATAATATTTAGCTAAGTTTATCATGTCAAGGTGAAAAAGTTTCACTAATGGTGTTAGAATAAGTATAATATAAACTCAATATGGACTTTAATGCTTATATCCTAAACAAATTGCTATTAACATGTCTTATCATTTTTATTTTATTAATTCTTAATACCTTACTTGTTAAATGGTTAATCTAGATTTGTGTTGTATAACACTTGGTACATCAAATACTTGATCCTTTATAATCTTCGGCCGACATCGTTATTATGAGAGGAACTTGATTTGTTGTCAACATAAGTTAGCATCATGAATGCCTGATAAAATTTATAAGTATGGTATTACGTAAATAAGATGATTAATATGATCATGTTGATAATTTATAAAGAGTTTATACTTTACTTATCTCTAATACTATTAGTGGATCCTCTAACCTTGACATTTGTTTTTATCATTGTTTAATCCTCACATTAATCTTACATCTCAAAGTCCTCTTTAACTCACCATCACCATCACCATCACGATCACGATCACCATCACCATCACCATCACCATCACCATCACCATCATTATTGTTGTTGTTGTTGTTATTATTATTATTTGTAATTTATATAATTAACCTCCTTGTGGTTCGACGCCGGTCTTGCCGGGTTATTTATTATTTTGACACTCCTGCACTTGGGATAAGACATCAATCTTTTGATCGTGTCAGTAGTAACCTTCTCTCCCTCTTTTTTCACCTATAAATACGGGGGAAGAGAGTAGAAGAAATGGGGAATTTTGAGTGGAGAGAAGAGAGAAATCGAAACAGAGGGGGGCAGAAGGAGATAGAAAATAGAGAAGGGAATGGAGATTTCAGAAAGAATAGAGAGGGAGTTTTACAGAAAAAAAAACAGAGGAAACATAAATGAAAAAGAGAGAAAAAAAAAGGAACAGATGACAAAGGACGAAAAAAAAATAGAGAGGGAAGGGATAAGAGAAAAAAATAGGTTTCTAGTTTGAATGTTTAGCACATAGACTATCATTGTCATGCATTTCTTTTATTTCTTCATTCATTATTACTCATATAATTTCATTTTTTTCACATCAACAATCATAACAAGTTCTTATTATGGGACTTCATGACTTGTTTTACAATGTTTGCTTTAGAAGCCATACCAAAAGACTTGGCTCTTTTTCCAATCAACTTATTTTTCTCTTATATTCTTAACCTTAAAATAAGGTCTTCAACTCTCATTTCATTGCCCTTATGCTTAAGGTTATTCTAGAATTTTTTCTAAGATGGTGGTAAATTTTCAATAATTGCAGCCACTTGGAAGGATTCATTATGAACCATTCCTTCAGCAAGAATATGCATGATGAGCTAAAACTCTTAAAATCAACTTATCATGGTATTTGAGTGGACCATTTTGAAATCTATAAATTGGCTAACTATGAATTTTTTTTATACAAACATCTTTAGCCTTGCACTTTTTATCCAAAGCTTTCCATAATGTATTTTCACTCTTGATTGAATTATACACATCATACAATGTATTGTCTAATCCATGTAATAAGTAGTTCTTGCATACAACATCCATGTGATTCCATGTGTCCATAACTTTCATAAAGTAAGATTAAATTTATTATTTGACAATATTGATGCTTCTTC
>Ga0307517_10011230_pt1 | contig 12427 bp, 4 predicted proteins | sample 23_EM_MG_FD_194515 | JGI IMG/M metagenome (GOLD analysis project Ga0307517, IMG submission 194515) | Populus trichocarpa ectomycorrhiza microbial communities from riparian zone in the Pacific Northwest, United States - 23_EM | ecosystem: Host-associated > Plants > Roots > Unclassified | place...
TCATATTGAACTTAAATCTCCCTTTTCTTCTAGCCCATTGATCAAATGAAGTGCTTTAACTTCAAATAAGTTGAGATCCATCTTAAGAACTTTTATTATTTATTTATGTTTTTTACGTGAATTTTAAAAATCATGCAATTTATATAATTTCAGTACCTCAACATTTTTTCAATTTAATTTTAGTATAAAAAATTATTTTTGTTATTTTTTTAGTCCCAGGTTGAGAAATGAGAAAGAGGTTACTTGATTCTGGTGATAGATAAAGAAAAGTATCATTAACATTGATTTATGCCATAAAAAAAACAATATTTGTGTCAAATAGTTCCATTTAATGAGGGGAGTTCATATTAGATTTTTTTTCCCCCTTTAAAGTTCGTGAAAACATATATAAGCTCAAGTTGATTTTGATTTTTAGAGCGATTTGTTGAGGCCAAAAATAGGCTTATCACGGTTTTTACGGTGTTTTGGGTTAAAAATAGATTGAATAACAAGTTTTTGGGTAAAAAAACTTGAATTCTGATTTTTCTGTCACCATAGTGGCCAGAATCTGAGCAAATCAGACAACTTGTTGTCAACCTCAGTAGGTGACGCATCGTCTGTTTTTTTTTTTCAAAATTCATTCATCCTAGTTGCAAACAAAAAAAATTAGAACTCAATCATGCGGGGCTTGACAAAATGGGTCAGGCAAGCCAGACCGAATAACACTTGGCCTTTGCTCTCTTTTTTTCTAATTTTTTTATGGTTTTTTCTCTAATTTGTTTTTAATTTATATTTAAATTAGTACATCTTCTCTCTTTTATTTTGTTTGGAGAGCCTCTTTTAAATGACAATTATTTTTTTTAGTTATGCATTTAAATTTGAAGAGTTTTTCTGATTCATCTACAATTTTTTTTTATCTTTTGTATCGATGAACTTTATTTTTTAAAATAAAAAAATTATTTTCAGATAATATTTCTAATATATGCAACCTTACATGATGTTTTTTTCCCTTTTTATTTTATTAAACTAATTTAATTTGTGTCTCTATTTCTATTATCGTTTACTTAAATAAAAAATTTATTTTAATAAACAAATTTAAAAAATACAACCAGGTAAATATCATATCTTTTGAGATTAAATATCTTGATCTACACGTGTCTCTCGATTTTTTAAGTTTTATTTTTAGGTATCATTAATGATTTTTTATTTATTTATTCAAACACTTAGTTCTTAATTTATTTAATTTTATGAATGTATAATTTTTTTTGATTTAAGCTTAAATTTTTAAACTACAAAAATGCATTATAAAACTTATATATATAATGTTTTTAAAAATAAAAATCACGGTCACATAACTAATATTTTCTTTTAGAAGTTTGATCATTTATTTCTATGTCCATTTAAAATAACATTATAATAAAATAAAAGTATGTTGACATCAGTGTTGAAGTGGCTCAAAAATCCCAACTTTCAAAACAGCTCCAAACTCTTGTACCACAACATTATAATATAACCTTTTGGGAGTTCCTGGCAGCCGGAAATAAGCAGCCTGTTGAGCAATCGTGTTTGGTCAACTAAGAAGATTACTTGCGTGTTTGGCAGTGTGGTTGTGGGTGCTTTTCAAATAATTTTTCGTGCTAAAATACATGCCAATGATTTTTTTTATTTTTTAAAAATTATTTTTAACATCAGTATATCAAAACGATCCAAAACATTCAAATCATATTTAATTTTAATAAAAAAAAAATTTTAAATTTTTTAGAAACAGCAGTCGCAACCGCGTTCCCAAACGATTGTAAAAAACGATTAGAACAAGTCAAACCAGAGACCCACTAGTTCCTACAGTATGCTAACCCGCATGCTATTTATTTTTCCACATATTAAGTATTGATCAAGTCTCCAGCTGCTCAAAAAGTCGCCAACAAACATAAAGGATGTGGACAATCGCCTTTATTAATCATGCGTCTTAAACAAAATCCGTTGCCGTACTATTATATTCGAAAATATATTAAAATATTGTTTGATTTTAATAAATTCAATTTTCATCAGTGAAGGAGACACTTTTTTAAAAAAATTATAATTATTTTTTAAAGTATTTTTTATTTAGAAATGTATTAAAATAATATTTTTATATTTTAAAAATTATTTTTGATATCAACCCATTAGAATAATCTAAAAATACTAAAAAATTATTTTAAAATAAAAATATTTTTAAAATATAAAAACAAACCGTATTAATTAACGTTTATGAACGCGGCTGTGGCTGCGTTCCCAAAAAATTAAAAATTTTTTTTTACTAAAATTTAATATGGTTTATATGATTTGGATTGTTTTGATGTGCTGATGTCAAAAATGATTTTTAAAAAATAAAAAAACATTATTAACATATATTTTAACACGAAAAATTATTTAAAAAACACCCGCAACTACACTGCCAAAAACACTCTTATAAGTTTCGTTTCTTCTATCCATGTAAAGTCTTCATAATTATTTTATTGACCTTTTTCCTCTGGGTCTTTGTACTGGGATTTTGTGAGATGGCTAGTGATGCTAGCTAGCTAGCTAGCTAGCATCATGTGGTTAACAACTTCCTGTGGAAAAGTTGCGCAACAGACCAATTTCCAGACAGAAACTTGAGGTTAGGACAAGACATAGACAGAGACATGGAGAGAGGATTGGTTCCTTCCCGGAGACGAAGGGAATTTTCTATGATGACACTGATGGAAAAGGGCAAACCCTTTAAACATTTCTTTTATGACTTCTTCTGCTATCTTTTTCTTGATGATTAATTAAACTACAATAAACCCAGCAGAGTAGTGATTTTACCTGTATTAATAAGTAAGCTGAGTAAAGATGGAGTCCACTCTCTTTAAGTAGAATAAAAAAAACACGCCTCATAAACAGCAAAAAAAAAAAAAAAAAAAAAAGAAGAGAAAAGGATAAATTTTTTTAGTGTCAAATTTGTTCTTCAAAGTGTTGATTTGTCTTCAGTAGTAAAATTAATTATTTTTTTTGCTAAATTGAGTATTAATTTAATGTCAAAATATTTTCTTCAATACTATGAGAATTTTATAGCAAGATAATTAAAAAAAATATCAATGAATGAAATAAAAAAATATTCTAGTTTATAGTATTTTCTCTCTTGTACTATAAATAATAACAAACATTCTCCGGAAAAGCATTTTAGGCTTTAAATGAGTGTTAGAAAACAATTAATTACTACTATCAAAGAAAAAAACAATGAGTTACAAGGTAAAAAGAAAAAATTGAAAAAAAAATAAGAATTATAATTTAATTTAAATTCAATGGATATTAACCCAATTCAAACAACATATTTTTTTTATATAAATAATAGATATGATATAAATATTATAAAATTCATTATGAAACTAACATTTTTTTTGTTGAATATTAAATAATAATTGAATAATAAATAGTATAAATTCAATGAATAAAATATAAATTTTGAAATTTCTTATTTAATAAATAATAAATAAAATATAAATATAAAGAAACTCGACCGCAAATACCGATTATCATCCCACTCCGGAAGAAAAGTCCTTAAAACCGTCAATAAAGTAGGTGGCGCGAAAACAACGGTCCCCTTCTCAACTGAAAAACCGCCCCTTGCATTCCTTCCCTCTCCCTCATTTTTCATTCAAAACCTTCTCTTCTTTTCTTTATTTTATTAATTTACATGTTACTCTCCCTCCCTCCCTCCCCCTCTCTCCAAAACTACAATCGCTGCACTCCCATCACCGGAATTTTCTCTCTCCCAACCACCGTTGACTCTCTCTCATCTTTGTCTTCGGCGATCTCTTGAAGCGGCCAGAGTCTTTCTCTGTTCAATTTCCAATCTTTTTTCCAGGATACTGGAGCGGTATCAACAGAGTTAATTATAATTGATTAGTCTCCTACTTTCCATCATCAAAAGACAGTTTGACCTGTGTCAGTAATGAAAGGTGAGAAATCTTCCCTTCCTTTAACATAAATATATTAAATTTCTACCCTTTTGCCAGTTATGGAGAAACCTTGATCTCCTTCTTACTTTTTTTTTCCCTTTTTGGGGGGATGGGTTAAATTCTGTTTTTAATCAGAATTTTGAGAAATGTAAAATGTTAGTATGGTTCAGTGTGTATCTTTCTTCTGCCATTTCTGAGAGATTTATACAGTTCTCTCTCTCACTCACTCACTCTCTCTCTTTATCACTGTATTACTTGTCTTCCATATCAGAGACATAAACCTGCCAAAATAGATTCTTTATTAAAAATCCAAACTTTTCATTAAATCTTTCTGGGTTTTCATGGATCTGTGCAACTAAATCAAGAAATAAGGATTTCCCCACTGGTCAAAACGTAAATAGTATAATACACCAAGCTCTGCACTCAAGGGAATCAGTTCTACGATTTAGTATAACTTAAAAAGATTTTTACTACTGTGAATTAATACTTAATAATTATGAATTAGTGAGTGTGAGTAAGTAGTAGTAGTTCATGGGGATGGGCAATGATCTTGCTTGCACGTGGTCCTCCATGTCTGTTCCCATAACCCCCAAGAACATTAGCACCTGCAACTTCAATCTTCTAATCATTAAACTATTTTAAATTGTTTGCATAAGAACAGATCACATTATTTCCAATGTTTTTTTTTCTTTCTTGTACTCTAGTTTCACTAGATGACAATTCAAGAAAACTCAGGTTAGAAAATGAAGAACAGTTGAAATTAATTCACCATGGGATGGATCCCAATGAGGTAACTCTTTGTTTCATTAATGCCCATCACAGTTTATATTTGAACAAATACCTGTCATTTTATTTCTCATCCAATAACATGTTAAGAACACTTGCGCTGGATAGAGTCGATTTGGACAGTTAGTGCAGATCACACACAATTACCTTATTTTACAGACTTTTAAACCCTAACACCCATATTAATGGGAATCACAGTTTCATCCTAAGATATGGTGTTTATGTTTATGCTAATTTTAGCACAGGGAGTTATGGATAAATATAGAAGGTGAAGCAAATAATTCTTTTTTTCTTTGTTGATGTTTTGTTTTTTATTTATTTATTAATGTGAGTGTTCGGGTTAGATTGTGTGTACTTTGACTAATCTCATGAATCCTGAAATTAATTGTCATACAAGCCTTCAGTAGTTATGAGATTTTACAGGATTCGAACCGATGATCTTTAAGAAACAAACGTAAAACCTAATTAGTTAAGCTGTCATTTTTCTTTGTTGATGTTTGCTTATATGCGGTAAGTTTTGAAATTACATAAAAATTTAATTTATTTTTATATTTTTGAATGGTTTTAATATTTTTGAATATTAAAAATAATTTTAAAAAATAAAAAATATTTTTCTAATATACTTTTAAATAAAAAATACTCTAAAAATACTCTTTTACACCCACACCTCTTCGGCTATTCATCATAAAAAGAAGTAAAAAGAGAGGGAGAAGGAAACGGGGAAATAGGTGGGTAATGCTGTGCTGGTGAGTGTACCTCAATTGCCAGCCCAGCCGACAGTGGCACTCCCGTGAGAGGGAGTAAAAAAAAAAAGAAAAAGAAAAAACAACCATTCTTATCCTACGCACCCGTTTTTGTTGTCTTTTATCCTATCCTATGCCTCTCCATCACAGTAGTCCACTCTTCAGTCTCCCCATTTTCACAGGGGACCCCTTAGACCAAGAGTTAGTTTTATTTCAACCCAAAAAAACAGTGATGACCGTTAATGCACGTTGTGCCACTCTCCGGATTTTTCTGTGCCACATTTTGGCCCCTGATGGTGTTTTATCGTAACCATTGCTTAGACTCTTTGTCATGGCCTGATCTGCTTGGATTCGGGCTTATTTTGATGAAAAATCAATACGCACTTGCATTTATTTATTTTTATTCTCAAATTCATAATCTTTCAGATCCGAGTCTCTGTAAAGATGTAAGCTTTTTTCAATTTTTGGGGTTTCTTTTTCTTTTTTATTGGTTTATATTCTTTGCTGTTTTTACTGCCATTCTCTAGTATCTTTACTTTACTTTTCTTTCTGGTTATGTGCATTTGTGGCAGATTTATTACAGGGAAAAGGATCTTCTTTATGAGCAATTTGTGTGATTCCTTTCAATGTGGTATACTTGAAAATGAAGCTGTCAAATTTGGTTGTTTAATTATGTGAAAGAATCCATAAATGTGGTCTAATTTGGATAGTTTTTGATGGATGTGTGTGAATTAGAGAAGCACACAGCAGTTCTTGATAAACCAAGACCTCCCTTGGTTTCAGCTGAAAGAAACAGCAATGCAACCGCAGCAGCAGCCACCCGCCGTCCTCGGACGAGGGAAGTTAGTTCCAGGTACAAATCATCCTCTCCAACAACACCTTCTGTTGCTAGGCGTTTCCCGTCACCAAGCCTCACTAGAACATTGCCTACACCTTCCCAAGTGTTGCCTAAAAGATCTCAATCGGCCGAGAGGAGGCGCCCTTCATTTCCACCTTCACCCCCAAACCCCTCCACACCGGTTCAAGATTCATCAGTAGATGTGCAATTTCCATCTAGAAGGCTAAGTTCCGGTGGCCGGTTACAAGAGAGTTTATGGCCTTCTACAATGAGAAGTCTTAGTGTTTCATTTCAATCAGATAGTATTTCTATTCCTATCAGTAAGAAGGAAAAACCAGTTAATAATGTCACCTCCGATCGAACATTGAGGCCTTCTTCAAATGTAGTTCATAAGCAGGCCGAAATGCCTACTGGGTCCCGAAAGCCTACACCAGAGAGAAAGAGGAGTCCTCTTAAAGGGAAGAATTCGCAGGATCAATCAGAGAACTCTAAACCAGTGGATGGCTTACATTCTAGATTGATTGATCAGCATCGATGGCCTAGTAGGATAGGTGGGAAGGTATCTTCGAATACATCATTGAATAGAAGTGTGGATCTCACTGATAAGAGTGTGAAATCTTTGTCAACTCCAGTTGGAATTGGATTATCTTCACTCAGGAGAACTCCCACACCTGATAGTGTAATAAAACCTTTACAAGTTTCTGCTAGTGATACTGCGAGGATATCGCTAGAAGAAATTGGCATAGTGTCTGAGGTGAATTCAGTTGGTGATAAATTGCAGCGGATAGCTGGGGCTCAGAAACTTGTTGCATCAAGTTTATCGGACAGAATATCATTGGCAAGTCCTGCAGTTAGATCTCAGTCCTTGCCAACTCCTGGATCGCGTCCTGCATCACCAAGTAGGAATTGCATTAGTAGAGGTGTAAGTCCAGCACGGACAAGACCATCTACTCCTCCTACAGGGGTTAGCCCATCTCGGATAAGGCTATCAAGTGTCTCCAGTCAATTCAATAATTCTACTTCTGTGCTTAGTTTTATAGCGGATTTTAAAAAGGGGAAAAAGGGTGCAAGCTATATTGAAGATGCTCATCAGATACGACTTCTATACAACAGATATTTGCAGTGGAGATTTGCTAATGCCCGGGCAGGGGCTGTTCTTTACTTTCAGAAGGTGACCGCCGAGGTAGTAATCATTTACCGACTTCCTTAGAATGTAGGTTTCCTGAATCTGCCATTTATCTTAATGTTTTGTTAATTGCATGGAACTTTTGATGCCATATTTCATGTGGGCCTTCTTTCACTAAATATAATTCTAGCCATATGGTGCCTTTAGTCGTTATTCAAGGCAATATTTTCTTAGTTTCAGTCCTTTTTAGTGGCTACAGCTATTAGATTTCTTTTTATTAAAAAACACAGAAAGTTGTATGCTTGTTTCGAGTAATGCAAAACCATGGGGAAAAAAGAATGGTGTTCTGGTGAAGAAAAAATAGGGCTGGTTGTTAAAATGCACCGCTATTTATGGTTCAATAGGCCTTTTATGTTTCAGTGATTTTTAATTGAAGATGAACCTTGGCTTATGAATAGAGCATGATTAAGCTTTTGTTCTTAAATTTGATGTTCAAAGAGAATTTCCTTTCCTTTGATGTTTTAAATTCTCAAAACATGTTTTGATGGTGCAGAGAACCTTATACAACGTTTGGGACACCACTTTAGCTTTGTGGGATTCGGTAATCAGGAAGAGGATCAATCTCCAAAAGCTAAAATTGGAGCTCAAACTGAATGCAGTATTGACTGATCAAGTAATGCCTCTCTTTACCATGACGTTACTGTTTTAGTATTTCACAACATGATCTAATTGTTTCTATTTATCTGCTGAATGGTTTTCTCTGTCAGTATGTTGTAGGTTGTGGTTCTTTATGGCAACCAATATGTGTTTTAGATTGATTTATTTCGTTCTAATCCTTATTTGTCGTTAATTTAATTTAAAATTATATAAATAGAAGTTGCAATCATTTCTACTTGAGGGGAATGAGGGGAAAAAACTATATTCAAATCCATGATTGTAATGACCTGCAACAAGGGATCCAGGTTCTGTCTGCTGAGTGTGGATAAACACTTTTCATTAAAACACCTAACATGTAGGTAGTATGTCAAGTGTTTGGGAGAAAGATGAGTTTTAGTCCTATATAAATGTTCATGCTATCTAGCATCAACTTAGATTGGCATTGTTTAAGGTTCTTGCAACATACAGGGTAAGCAAATATTTGTGATGAAGCACCCGCCATCATAACTTATTGTCTACAGAAATGGAAGAGTAGGGGGCTTCAAACCAATCATGTGCAAAATACGCCTATATGCATCTGGGAGATCTTGAATTATATGGACAGATCGAAGGTTAACAGTTGTTGAATAGGGGAGCTTTGAAAAGCAGTTTTTCGAAGCTATAAGTAATCACTTGGCAATTTTATTCTCAGTGAAATGTGGATTTCTGATATTTTTGGTGGGGAAAGAAAAATGTTGATTTGAAAAAGAAAAAAAGCTAATTGCTATCCCTTCTCTTCTGTAAAATTAGTTTCATGGGATTTGAATTGAAAATGATAATCCATTTGTTTCTCTGAGGTGAACACCACCATGCTCCTGTTCTATGAATGTAGTGCCCAAAGCATGGTGAAGTTGGAAAGATATGGTTGAATCGAATGTACACTAGAGCATTTGGAATTTTGAAAAGCAGTGAATGTATAATTTGAAATCTATATTTTTAAATAGAACATTGTAGTGGTTTGGGCATCTATGAAAAAACAAGTTCTTGCACAAGGAGCAAGCCAATAAAATGCAAGGGCTGTTGAACTGGACTGGACTGTGATTGGTCTTCTCCAATCTCTTAAAACCCACGGTTGGATAGAATGTGGAGAGGAAGGAGAGGAGTAGAAGTTCATGAGGGAAAAACATTATGAGTTTCTATGGAATGGTTGTTCACAAATACTTTAGTTATCCAGTTGCATCAACTGATGTTATAATTGGGTGATTAGCTGATAACAACAAGAGCTTTCTCTTTCTATGGTAAAATCAAAGCACACGCACCCGCACACACAAAAAAGATATAAGCAGTCCATTTCATGTCTTTATTATATGCGGCTTATATGAACTGGTACCCCATCAAACAAAATAGAAGCATTTGTGAGAAGGCAGTTGTAAGATGGGTTGAAGTTACTGGAGACATTAAGCTGTGTGAATCAGGGGCCAACACCAGTATCTGTACGGAGAGGATAGATTCTGATGAGAACTTGTAAGAGATGAGCAAAAGACCAAAGGGAATATAATATAACTTGGTTATGGCAGAATCAAAACAAGATGGCCTTTATCTTAATGAACAAGAGCATCTGCAGGGAGACAAATTGCAAGAGATTTGGTTATTGTCGGCATTGCTTCAGAATTGTTAACTTCCAGCATCTTGTTTCTGGATTAAATGTGGCTCTAAAAATGATGGGGAAGAAGTTTGATTCCACGCTAGTGGGGAACTTTATCTTATGGTATGCTAAAAATCAAGCACTTATTGGTTGTTTGTTGTCTGAAAAATAATGTACATGTTATTATTTGACAAAATGTGGTTGCTTTTCATGTTTTTAATAGATCAAATAGGGTCTTAAGCTGGTTTAAAATCCAACACATCGGAAGAAGTCTCTGCTGTTGTAGGATCAAGTTGATGTTGAAGAAAACAAGCTTAGTTTCCTGTTATATTCTCAATTCTATAGATGTACTTCTTACAAAGAAACATGTTCATGTGAAAAAGATACCCTGGTTAGAGTCAACTTCAAACATCTTGGTGGTCAATTTCATTTCAAAATTTATTTTAAATTTGTTCAAGTTCTTTATTCATGCATCATTTCCTAAACTAGTTTCGAACTGAGGTTTAGTCTTGCTGAGTTGAATCCAATTGAGTTACCCCATTATCTAATTGCTATGCCAATTGATTTAGATCGCCTACCTTGATGATTGGGCTTTACTTGAGAAAGATCATATTGATTCTTTATCTGGGGCTGTGGAAGATCTGGAGGCAAGCACTCTTCGTCTTCCAGTGACTGGTGGGGCAAAGGTATGTTTTGTTTTAACAGAAAATCGGAAGTGATTTCTGGAGAGAGAAATTATGGACATTGATGTCATTATTGGTGCTGTACTTTTTCAGGCAGATATAGAATCTTTGAAGGTTGCTATTTGCTCAGCTGTTGATGTGATGCAGGCAATGGGATCTTCCATATGTTCTTTACTTCCAAGAGTGAGATACATGTCTTAGCTATCTCTCTTTCAATTTTGTCAATTAATGCATAAAGCGTGATGATGAGGTTTCCCCCCTTAGTTCTCATTTGAGCTGCATGTTCATTTTACCATTATATGAACCATGCATCGTTAATCAGTTCCCACTTGATGGTTGAAGTGGATAACAAGGGAAGAGATAGCTGGAAATAGATTGGCAAATTGAATTTTTATTTTTATGGACCATGCTCACCTTGTTGTTTAAGCTCCCATTATGACTAGGAATCACTCATTTGAAGTGCAAAATCAAACTCTTATCAATTCTTTCATGGATTTTTCTTCATTTAGTTTAACTCTTTAAATTTTAAATTGAATTAATTCCATTTTAGGCTACGCTTCTCAATTTCCAATGCTCTCCTCAAACTACATACTGTTGTTGCCAAAATTATTTGCAGATCTAATGCTTATTTGTGGTTCTTTTATTATATTTCGTGTTATAGGTGGAGGGGATGAATGCTTTGGTTTATGAGCTCGCCATTGTTGCAGCACAAGAGAAAGCCAAGCTTGATCAATGTGAAGCTCTATTGGCGTCAACAACAGCTATGCAGGTGAGAACAAAAACGCATGCTGTATTACTTGGGTTTTCGTAGGGGGGGAAAAAAGCGTAGTGAGATACCCACTACAACGTGCTAAACATTTCATGTGCCATATTTCTCTTTAAGCAAAACAGTCTTTTGGTTCTGTGCATTAGAAATCTTAACTGCTCATGGATCAATTTCCTTTTCTGTTCTTTTTACCAAACTTCTGTCTAGAAACACTTGAGAGAATTATTTATTGAGGATGGAACTTGATACAAGTAGATAAGTTCAAGCTTTGTTTTGGCTTGAAGAATCCCATCATTTGCAAGGTTCCGATAAAACCCAACAATCCAATCCCAGCAAACATGTACTAGAACAAGCTTATATTGTATTTCTATGGATTGATAAACTGTTTATGTTCCGGCTGTCATGGCCGCCCAACATGCTTTAAAACATGTTTGCTGCATGGTGGGAGTGGTTAGGTCTGGATTTGAGTGTTGCCCTTGTAAATGCAGAGCAAAACCCTTGTCAGTCAATAAATTGCTGTCGCATTACCTGTCCTAACAGAACTTGTTCATGCGGCATCATCCTAGTTAAGTTGTATCAATTGTTCGAGCTTTTTATTTATTTGATATGGTTGAGGAATGGCAGTGCTACTGCTACCTGGTTAGATATTCAAGTTGTTGGGATTAATCAATACTGTCTCTCTCTCTCTCTCTCCCCCTGTCTCTCACGATTGTCTTCAACAGATTAATTATTACACATGTGGACAATCTGGTCTGTCCTCTATCAGATTGGCTGGGCTAGATCAGTCCATCATTACTTGTATGGCTTGAAAGGCTGACCTTCTAGCAAAAACAAAAAGTTCTATTTTTTGTCTCTGGGCAAGCATGTAGCTGGGGTCCCTTGCATATATACGTGCAACACCTGTGGAAAAAATCAAAATCATTCAGTTTTTTAGTTTTTCTAGCTAGCTTGTCGTGCACATTTTTAGGGTTTTTTTTTTTCTTTTATTTATTTTTAAAAATATTATTGTCGTGGAATGTATATATTGGATATATCTAATTGCTTTCAGCATCAAGCAGGTAGAGGAGTACAGCATTAGGACTCATCGTATACAAACGAAAGAAGCTCTGGAGAAGCAACCACCACCACTCATGGCCATGAAAACACCTTCATGGCCCTGATCAACCACTAGACTAACTTTTCTTCACTCGGTAGAGATAAAATTACAGGGTCTTCTCTGGTCAAATGTAAATTGATTTTTTTTTTCATCTTAACTTCAGTGGG
>Ga0307517_10011231_pt1 | contig 12427 bp, 13 predicted proteins | sample 23_EM_MG_FD_194515 | JGI IMG/M metagenome (GOLD analysis project Ga0307517, IMG submission 194515) | Populus trichocarpa ectomycorrhiza microbial communities from riparian zone in the Pacific Northwest, United States - 23_EM | ecosystem: Host-associated > Plants > Roots > Unclassified | place...
AACTTGTTCATCTGACAAGTTGTTCACGTCACCCTAAATAGGAAATTAAGGGTCCATTTCGGGTGCCTCGGGCGCTTTTTTGGAGATTTTGGACTAAAAACCCACCCTTTCAGGCCCCGTTACATGTTACATTTACTACTATTGTTCAGTTCATGACCGACCGTTACACGTTACATGAACAATCGGTCGAAATCGTACAGTAGTGCAGTTTTGGTCTGAATGTAACAATTGCAAGTATGTTGGAGGTACATCTTCCACTCGTATACCCCGTTGGTATACGATTCTGATCGTCCCAGCTCGAGCAGTACATCACATATTTTGCAATTATTCGAGAGATGGGTAAATACAGCCGCACCGATAAATACCACTTGTGGAGATTTTGACACAGGTGTTCGAAATCCTTCAGGTCCACAGTTTATCTGAAGACAATTTTCCCCCTTGTTTTGCCATCGCCTGCACCCACAACATCAGCGAGGCGACAGACTTTCTTAGGCGCTCTCATTATAAATATTTGTCGCTACTAGCGACACAATACAATTCCCATAAATTAGTTACGAACAATATATGGTTCCAATAGCTATGGGAGGTTTGAAAGGATTTTTAGATAAAGCACCGAGACAGCATTAAACGGATATAACAAGAAAGGATATACAAGTAAAGATGAATGAATGTCGAAAATATCGATCAAAAAGTAAATAATCCAAGTAGGAGTCATGACCATAATGCACATACGTAGAAGGCACAATAGTGCGACGGAAAAAAAAGAGATAGGGTACCACGAAACCAGCAGGGTAGAAGTGAGGATAAACGAACGGCGAAGTGATGTATTGAAGAGAAATTAAACCGAGCCAGTCATAATCATAATAGTAATGCATAGAAAGCACAACAGGGTGGGGAACTCGAAAGAAAAAGAGGGAAATGACTCGGAAAAAGCAAAAGATGGTTGGTACGGTTCCTGAGGAATACCTCGAGCACCTAGGCCTCCTGCAAAACAGAACTCAAATGATCAGGAATGACGGGGCTACTCCCGAACATCATCTTCCTCGATGGATAAACTCTCCTCGAAGGGCCATCAGCGGGGTTGTCCTTGGATTCTATCCATTTCATCCTCAACTCCAAACGGAAACCATGGCACATCTCGAGAATGCGCTCCAGAACGTCCTGAAGGCCGAATTCTGTCTTCCACGCCCCGCGTTCCAACGCAACAACGACGCCGAGATTGTCGGAGCGGACGATGATAGAGGTGTCTACGTATCCTGCGGAGATGAGGGTAAGAACACCAAGTTCGACGGCGATGAGCTCCGCCCACGATATGATAATCCGTCTGTTCCGATCGGTTGGGATGTTGCGATTAAAACGCGGCCGTTTGAATATCCAAGCGAGCCAGCGTTCACCGAAGCAGAAGCCAATTCCGCTTCCTGATGCGTCGACGAATATTTGTTGGGAAGTTGAGAAGAGTGGGAGGGGTAACGGTGATGATGGACGTAGGATTGAGGGTGAGGGTGAGCATGAAGATGGCCGTGAGCGTGACGATGATGAGGAGGGTGATGGTTCAATGGTCGTCGACGTGTGCCTTTCTCCGGCGGGGTAGCGGCAGTGTTTGAGGAAATACACTTGTGCGGCAGTTTGTTCATCCTTGGGGGTCTGCTCCACTTTCTGTAAGAGGTGCATTATTTGAAAGACCTGGATTAACGTGGTGACATGGACGACGCTGACATTGAGGTCGAAGTCCTGTGCAAGGTCGAAAATGTGAGTGATCTGAATCATGAGGATGTCCTCAGCAAAATGATCATACTGGCAATAATTAGGAAATGTCCTGTTAATAAATATTCCGCTATGGAACAACAAACCAGACGCATTGCTGGCAGGGGGAAAGGAATTAAAAACCTCCATCTTTCGCTGTGTGGAAAGTGATGTTGAAAGTGACCCAATCGGGCCGGGCGGTTCTTTGGAGGTGGTATAGTTGGCGTCGGCTGGTAACATGGAGTTAAAAGGGCGGGGAAAAGGGAGTGTGGGAAAAAGAAGAGTAAGGGTAGAGAGCGTTTTATATGTTGGCACTCGAGTCACTTCGGGGCCGAAGAAATCTCACGGTCGTGGCTCGTTTACCTCCCTAGGGAATAAATCCAAACCATTGGCTGAAACGACGGGATAAGAAATTTCTGGGTCATCGCTAGGTCAGAGTATGCAGATTCCGACAGACCATCTCGCATCAAATACGTTGCGAATTTCGAACGGTCTGACGACAGTGTACAGTTGACTTGACACCCACCCAAAAGACCGCGAATTGAGCCATCGCCCAGCGGTGATAGGATTTATATCCCTGAATACTCTAAAAGCAGGGATTCCCAGACCGCCGTTTATGTCAATAGTAGGCCAGGGTTGGGTCATTACATAGCATGAGGTGTTTTCCTAGATCATGGAGGTATTCAGGGACGTTTAGAGAGGCTAGAGTAGAGGCAGACAACTTATAAGATGAAGTCCTCTTTCCAATGCGTTATGAAATGGATATCGAAGGCATTCTGTTAAGATCAGATATCACTGGAGCGTAAAAATATACTGGGGTCGACCTACCATTCGACCATACCGATCATGAGTAATCATGGATGAGCATGGGCCGTGGGAACGTTGATGGGAAGGATTTTCGGTGTGGTTGTGGCTTGACGTTGAACGTTGAACTTGTAAGACCTCTTCCCATCGCCATCTTTTGCTGAAGAACGGCCACCGCATACATCTCATAATGACGCTAATCACCCATTCCCCATATCCACCTCTTACGAAGGCGAGTCGATGGCCACATCCACCACGTCATTAATGGACTCGGAAACGCCAGCTTTTCCAACTTATGACTTCATCAGCTTCGATGTTGTTATAGACCTTTTCGACTCTCGTTATACTCTTTCGACACTAGTCTTCACTGGCACCCTTGAAACCGTCTCCGCCATCCATTCAATATCACGAGGGTTTGGTTCGGGGTCAAGTCGAGCATCGTCGCTCTGCTTGCCGTGGAATATATCATGTCATGTCTCTGCACCGAGTACCATCTTGGATGAGCCTTTTTTGTTCGATGATTTGTGAGTCTCTCACTCCCTTTTTCATTTCTTACCACTCATTGAACTCGTGTGGTCGACGTCAGCTTTCTACGGAATGATCGATTTCTGGTCATCGTTGCTACACGGATCTGAAACTGATGTTCTTGAGTACAAGAAATCGTGAGCCGTTCACTGAATCTAACCTTCTAATGGGAGCTCATGTCCTTTCAATCAGCCTGCTCCAGATTCTCCGTTCTTCGCATGTTTCGTCTCCTCCGGGTTTCGACTATTCCGTTGAAACACAGCACTCTACTGTAAGCGCTGCTCATTTTACTGCATTCCTTTCGACTGAATAACAGCCCATTGAGATCATATACCTCTCAGCGCGCCCCGAAGGCAATGGATCATCGATCAACCTCAACACCGACGAGAGGATCGCTTTCTCTAATCTTCATCTCCTTAACGGCTTCTCTGCTGGACCCAGCTGCGGCTCCTCGTGCCAATCTTTTTTTCCTGTTCACGACAGACCAGGTCGATCGCAGCGGGCACGATAGAAAGCTGCAGACCCTTCCGTCTCCATGCATCCCCTCACCAACGCCCCACCCTCAACATCCCGCCCACCAGCTGGGGAGTGGCGTGAATGTCATGTTGAGAGGATGTTGGAGGGGAGCCGACATTGGTATCCATGGGTGGGCTCTCAGTACGATGATCAGGACGATGTTGGTCGAGGTAAGTGTTATTCACTTCGCTTTATTTTTCTCGTTCTCTATCGTGGTTTTATTTCCACTCTCCTATGCATCAAGACGCCAGCTTCACCCCCCTCCATTACCTTTTCCTCTCGTGTTTTCTTCCTATAGTACTTTTGCTGACGTCGGCGTTCGCCCTTCCACTCGCTAGCTGACTAGTACCGGTGTTAATTAATAATCTCGCGCACACAATGGAATTTTTTTTTTCAGAAGTTCGAAGCCAAGTGTGAGGCCTAGTTCAATTGAAGTGCCACATGCGCCATTCAAAGATTTGCGGAAGGCCATGCTTGCCCTGGAAGATAGAGCCCCCATTGTGACAATATCCAAACATCTCTGTCATTACCTACCCACCGCCAAACTCCCACTGTACCGCTTTACTTGACCTAATTTGTAGATCGCTTCGTTGACGTACTCCAAAGGCAGATCAGTTATGCAGACCCTAGCCCGAAATCGTGACCCCGGCACTACAGGACACTCCTCCGCAGCCAGTACCGCCACTGTTATAGGCTGGTTACGCCAACCTCAAATCCAGAGACCAATGCCCAGACCTGCATGAAGCAGATGTGATCGAAGGCGCAGAGCTTGTGTTGTCTTTTGCAGTGTGCGACCCGCCTTTGGCCTGTTGGTGTATTCCAGCCGGAGCGCACTTGTTCAGACCGTACATTTAGGTTTGTTCCATTTCTCGGGGAGGAGCATACCCTTACAATTTTTTGTATTTTGCGTCGACTGCTGCAAGGGAGTTATTCGAGTCCCGGTAGACGAGTGCGGTGTCTAAGTCGTACGTTTTGCAGCGTTCTAGAATGCGTCCGCGGCCTCAAAGGCTCCGCCGTTGGGACAGACGACAGCCCTCAACTCGTGGTCGAGCGAGGTGAGCACTGCATTTCTTTGCTTGTCGTATTCTAATCGACCCCTCTGTTTAGCTTGAAGGTGCCGTTGTGTTGTTTGAGAAGGAAAGGATGAAGTTCTGTTGCGTTTCAATTACTCATTCGTTGATCTATTCTCATACTGATATCTTGTTTTACTGGCGTAGTTCTTTTCTTCTGGTTCGGAAGCGATACTAAATAATACTGAGAGCACCGTCGCCGCGGCTGATGGTGCACACAAAGATCATGGTGCGCTGCCTTCTTTCTCTTCCTGGTTATATCCCGTTTCCTTCCATCTCCCTCCCGAACTTTCTCACTCGTTCCGATCCTCTGGTCCAATTGTATTGGACGGGAATATTTTTTGCATCGACCTGCATACAGTAAACACTATCCTGGCTTCCTTTATGATTTATCTGCTACTTAGGCCATCTGCTACGACGTTCAGCAAATTGATAAATTCTTATGAGCTTGTAGTCACCAAATACCTGTACCAGAGCACTTGAAATGAAAGCGACATCGACACATACATACCCACTTTAACGATTAGTATTCGGCGAAGATCCTGAAGGTCTTCTACCAGCATTTCTCAAACATCCGTGCTCGCTCACAAAATTTTATATTTAAAGATCCCAACGCCACATCGAGAGTAACCCCCTCTCGGTGTCGGGCAGTCTTGCAATCCTCATCCACATGAGGCGAGAAATTTTCTGATTCCTTTCCTCACTCACTGACTTCTCTGGTGTACTCAGATATCCTCCGGTACTGTTGGTTGTGAGGGGTTCTCGCGCAGGGAACCAACAATGGCGAACGAGTAATGAGGATCCAATCATGGCACAGATCTCAATAACCAAAGATCCAACACATGTCGAGCAAGGGAATTACACAGGCGAGAAGCAGGCAACAGGACGATGAAGCAGGAGTTATAGGGCGATGAACCGAGAGTGGGTACTGCTTCACGTTCCTTCTTACCTTTGAATAATCAACTTCAGTCGTTATTATTTTACCGATACCCGGTAGGGTATACGCAAGTTCTCGGCGGTGGAATGTGCGTCGTATTTGTGGTACGCCACTGATAGGGAGCATGGAAGTTAACTCTCGACACACGACCAGTATGTAGTAACGATGACGATGAGGGTCAAGCAAAATGCGAGATTTATAACTAGGTAGGGGAAGCCTATGGACCTTGAATAACGTGCACTAACCGGGCGTCATTTTCAGACATCCTCCAGTCTAGAATGAGCGAAGAATGACAGTGAGATTTTACCTCCTCCTAAATTCTCCATTCATATTATGGGATGCCTTGGAAAATGTACACGGCAAAGAAGAAGTTCTTTTCATTTGTTATCCTCGTTTGCGATGGGTATTTCCACATCTGAATCGTATTTCTTTTGTAGACTTGTACGCCAAGGTGATTTTCTCCTATTATCTTTCATCGATATAGCCCAACACTAGTTCTACACTGTATGAATATGCGACGATTGGAATCGACATTGGTTCTACCCTCGCATTCAGGCTAAGCTTCAGGCTTTATGATGCTTGGAAGTGGTCTTCTTGTGGATCATTAACCAATTTTGCCCAGAATCATCTCGAATGAAAGCTTCGTTTATGGATTTTTACTCATTCAATGCTGAGATGTGTCGGATTTTGCGCCGACAGCGTTTTTGCTTGGCGCTAAAAATGAGCGCGAAATGACGTTGTCTGTCCACTTTCCTTTGGCTTCGGGTGAGCATTTTTCAGTTTTTATTCTATGTCGCTGTAATCTCAAGTCATACAAAATCGTTGATCAGTCAGTCCGCGTGGTCTCTACTATGTTTATTCCACTCGCCCAACCCAATATATATATGTGTTCATCGAATACTCAGGGAATTCGCTGTCATCCTACTTCGGAATGATATATATTATGTACTAACAGAGCGGGTACATCAAGAAGAGAGATGAGATCGACATATTCTACTGGGGAAAGCCAACATAGCGAATATCAAGCACCGTTCCCTGGGAATTCGAGGATGAGTGAAGGTACCTCTTAGCCAGTTCGACCTGCGAACGGTAATTAGACGACGTAAGAAGCAGGACATGCGAGAAAAACGGCGGATAAATGTCGGTACGAGCCGACCCATTCTCCAGCTTTGAGGATCCAACGCAACCAGCGCGATAATAAGCCAGCTCATTCCTTCTCTCCACTATGTCGAGAATATCGACACCAAAAGTTGAAGACACATCTAGAATCCTCAAAGACGGCAAAAGGATACCCCGCGCGATCTTATCTGCGGCATTTTGTGGGATATATATTCCTATTGGGAGGTGAAGATGCTCGAGTTTGGGGAGCATCGAGAAAAGTCCGTCGAGGTCGTTCCGGGAACACGGAGGGCTGTAAACCAAAGTGGGGCCCCCCATTTCATTGTTCTCGTATCCCCGGAACGGCGCATCCCAAAACATCAATGATTTCATTGTGTCCCTCGATTTCGACAATAATTTCTGGTAGATAGATATCGTCCAACCCGCCTTGTCAAGATCCTGGACCAAATCTATTCGCAGATGACATAATGTTGTCAGATGGATGCGAGAGAAGATTCGAGTGTCGAGAGTGGGGTCGATCAGTCGGAGGCGTAAATTTTGAAGGAAACGCAATTTCGCGATGCGGAAGATATTCTTTGAAGCCAAAGAATTTGAGCGGATAATCCGCTTGAATTGTATCGTGAAGGAGCCGTCTTTGAGAGAAAGCGCTGGACTGGAAATAACCTGCAAAAATATATGGGGACTGAGAGTGGTATTCATCATGTCGAGCTTTGTGAGCTGCCGCCACGGTATCCTGAAGGCGAGGGGATTGATGCCGATTTTGATAGTTATGACGGCGGAGCGAAGTCGAGGTAACCTTTGGAAAGCCGTGAAGCGATGCAACCCCTGCTCGATCGTTGTTTTTATTGCGTGACGAGCGAGTTCTTTATCGGGTAACATGGGCACGGAGAGCTCGAGCTTTTCGAGACAACAAAAAATTCCAGGCGGGATTGCGAAAAAGGATTCTATTCCTTCCTTCGTTCCAAGTGTGCAAGAGAAGGATTTTGTGCTCCTCGCCGCAGGAAGAATCCCATCCTCGACAACGCGGAATATTTGGTTGTGCTCTCTGGACCCCGGTCGGTTTACGTCCGCGAGATGTCGAGGTTGAAGAAGGAAAACGGATAAAATATGGTCATTCTTCCAGTGGATTTTGAGCCATTTTTCGGCGATTTTGGCGAGTCCAGGTGTGAGTACTGGACTACTAGGGATAATGACGGTCGTGTCCCAGAAATTAGTTGATCTGAGGATTATACGTCGCCACCGCCGGGATACAGCCATTAAACGGAGCCTGGAGTCGCCGAAAATTGGTGGTAGAACGAAGGTTGAAGTGATTGAATACGAAAAAATATAGCATAGGGAGTCGTCGGATAGCTTTTCCGTATAATCCATGGCTTTTTGGTCTCTAGTGGTGTCGGTTCCGTGTTGGCCTTGACTACCGAACGAAAGCGGGGGTGAAAAATGTGAATATTGCCTTCTAAAAAGTTGGGTGTCAGCGCTTCTGTGGAAGGCCCTTGGAAAATGGGACGTCACCTGCTGAATCTCTGGGAGTTCGCGAACATCAAACGGGGTTGATGATTCGTAATTTCTTTCGCCGTAAGGGAGGAAGAGAAGAAAGACGGAGTTTAGTCCTTGCCTATTGAAAAATGCAGGGGTGGGATATTAACCCCCAAAGTTTACCCTGCTTCAACATTGCAGGCAAAAGTGAGGCATGCAGGTGCAGCCCTTGAAGTTAAAAATGACATTTCCCACAGTACAGCCAGACATCCAACTCATCAAGTTCCGCGTTATTTACATAGGGAGCGTGGTAAGGGGCATGCCCGGGCGGGATCTAATTCAGTAATTATAATTCACCTAGATGGAAGGGATCCAACCTTCGAGGAGGGAAATAAGGAATTCTTGGTAACATCCAATCAGGAAACAGGTGACTGCAATTCGGCATTCATTTGCCTTCCCGAAGAAGCCCCTGCGAAGAAACGTGTAAACTGTCGGGACCCTAAGATATCTGAGAACTAGATTATAAGCGCTGTTCGGATGCCCAACTACCTTCCCTGGTTCCGCTGCCCAAACATCTCCTTCCGATTTCATTCAAAACTCAGGAATACACCATGTTGTCGACGGGGATCAATTACATATCGCTACAGGCTCAATCATGGCAGACATCTTCCAACACATGAAGTGAATTTAGATATAATGAAAATTTGCTTGACATACAAATACTACTCTTTTGTGAGTTCCTGTCTCGGCGATTCTTCCAACCTGTAATTCGGTTCACTGTCGCATCAGAACCCATGTAATGGGACAAAGTAGGGATAATTTACCTAGCTTGCTTCGTGAAACGCCTGAAACAAAGTGTACCGGAAACCACCATTTCTGCTTCATAGAGTCCCTGGGACTCTTTGAAGAGCCGTAACTCAACGACAAAACTGGAGCTGAATTGATCGGCGGTCACGAATTTATTTCCCAACTCACAACACATGAATGGGCAAGCCCTAATATAAGTGGGGTCGTGCGGTGACTCAGACGGGTAAAGAGTGGGTTAAGAAGTACGCACCAACGCCCCGTTTTTCTCCCCTAGAAATGTGTATTTCTATCTCTGTTTGTTTCATTTCTCCGTGCAGTGCGTGGCCCTTCATCAGGAGTGTTTTGACAGGTGGATTCACTAGCAGCGGTGTTTGAACACCGTTCTTGAATTTGCCGATACGTAACCTGAGATCATCATACTTTGGTTGGGGTCCGGAAATTTCTAGAAAGGGAAAGGTGAATTATTCTCAAGGTCCTGATGGATAGACGGGACAAAAAGAGAGAGATGAGTGGCGTAGATAGATGGAATGAGCATGTCGTCCTAAGAAATGGAAAGAGACGCGTACGACTCAACCATTGGCGAACAATAAATTCCTGGATAAGATTCTCAATCCGAGTAAGTTTGGAATCAAGATATAGCACGGTGCGAAATACCGATGGAGAAGATACGTGATGGTATCAATGGGGAGGGAAAGATCTCGGCCCCCATATCAATATTCAAGTTGTTCGACACGGTTCAATCTGCTTCCGACTCACAATCAACGGCACAGACATTTGCGGCTAACAAATGAAGGACACGGCCAGCTGTCCCCTGGGCTGTTGATGGTTTTGTGTGTCCAGAAACAGCTGCCTCCCTTTGACCCACTAATAGATAATATCAATCCGAATTTAAGCCAGTCGTAGGTATAAAATTGATGTAAAGTGAGGTTTGTTGTCGGATGCTCGGGAACCAGGCTGACGAAGCACGATCCCGGATTGATCCCAGATTCCTCTCAGCTTTCAACCACTTTTTTCAACCCATTGCGAACACATCGACTGGCTGCAACGACGACAACGATGTGAATTGCACATCCACAATTGTGTATATGACGAGAACGAAGGGCGGCGATTCATAGCGGTGAGTCTATTACAAGATCTAATTGAGGACTCCTCTCGAGCTCACGACGAGAATATGTACCCTTCGAATAGTTTGGCACTTCTAGCACAGTGCCGAAGCAGTCACATACTTTGACTTCCCGCGAACCTTACACTGAGTTCTCTGGCACCATAAATACCAAGTTAGCATGCGTCGGCGCGGTGACCCAGCAAGTTGGTTTACTGACGAAGATAGCTGTGGTTACACGAATGATCTTGGACGAAGGATGGTCCAGGGGTTCAGGTAAGTCAACGACGTCCTGTATTTAATATGCAACTTTGTACTCAGAAAATTCTTAGTTCCACCCCGGATCGTCTTGGGCAAGCACCGGCGAAGCGCTCCCTATCATTGTCCATTATTCCGTCCAAAAAAGCTGCCTGTACGCCATGCCTGCCACCTGGCTACGACGCCCGTTCCGAGGAGGTGCACGTAGCTTCTCTGAGAAAGAGGCATTAGCACCACGGGTAAAATATGAGAGGAAGGTGAACGAAACAAAAATGCAGGACGAGGCTACGATTTAGTGCCTATGGGACTGTACATCAGACAAGGAGGACTTGGCACAGATCATTGCCCGCGGTGGGGCGCGTATGCGTCACACATATCAGGCCACGAATTGAGGTATTTTAAAGTTATCGAGAGCGAGCTGCACTTGCCAACCCAGACATCTGCCTTAGGTACTGCGACAGGCTCGTGCCTATTGAGGTTACACCGCCCATGGAATTCAAGGCCAGCGAGAGGAAGCGCCTCGACAAGGGGTACTTATGGCCATGGGCGCGACGATGGAACGTGGAGGGGTGCTGCGGGAAAGAAAAATTGAATCAGCGAGTACGAGATGTCGGGTGTTGAAACAATAAACTGAGTACCCATTTCTTTGTCGTAGGCCACTGCGGCGAGGGTGAATAACTACATGATGATGCACTCGGAGGACCGAACTCGATATCCGTTTGTCTACATTTAATTTCACCCCACCCTGTATTCAAACCCTTCATTCTTTGTCAGATATAATTTTAACTTGAAATCTAGTTCCTTTTAACTCCTGATGCCGAATCGTTCAGTTCTCCCTCCTTTCGCAAAGGTAAATTTTATTCCCTGCGTTCTTTTTTTCCCCTCCCCCCACCTCTTGGGTAGTCGTTAAACGATGATGTCACATTTTTCCTGTACTACGAACGCCTCTCATTTACTATGGAAACTCACTGTGGGTTAATCTCACTCGCACACCTTTGATTCTCTGTTTGTTGACCAATCATTCACTCTCTTTTTCAGTTTTCCTGCATTCAGATATTGAGATCCTTGTGCAATCGCTTTTCCATGGGGGTCCTCGTTCGGTCTGTGGACAAGATGAGGAACAAGGAGCGAACAATTACCACCTATGTAAAGCCTCTGATCTCAAACCAAGCACCAGGAACGTAATCAACTACACCATTCGGGTATTACAAGAAATTGTGGCGACATTCCAAATTACCCCACTGTTTAATTTTTCCTTGTGGATTCAAGTTTCATTTGGGTTCGATATAACTTTGGTGGATATGAATTGTAAAAAGAACAATCGATTTGGATACATAAGGGTCAGGAAAGGTTGAGTGTATAAAAAAAATGTCGAGGGGATTATTGGTTGAGAATTGGTCGGTGAGAATTTGCGGCGGTACTCGGTCAGTGCATTTCCGGACGTTGTCCTCCACGGAAGTGGGCCGCCCTGGGATATAGGAGAGCCATTGCATCAAGAAAATTGGGCTCCATAAGAAATGTTCTCTGTGGAGATAGCATGCGAAACAGTCGAGCCCTCAGGGAGGACATACGTACAAAGGTTATTATGCTCTTGCTATTGGTTTAGTGGCTGCTCTTGTGGAGATGCGTTGTCGCACCCAAAGTCGTGCGATGATCCGGAGGGCCTTGGACTTCATCTTGATCGTTGGCTAGCCTGTTGTACCCAAGCTTCTACCCGATCAATTTAGCACCCCCGGGGTTTCACGGTGAAGCGGGCCGTCTGGATAATTTATACTAGATTGAGCGATGTTTTTCTAGTTTGGGTGATTGAGCGCATTTTTAGGACTTGTAGAGATGGTTGGCAGAGGTAGTGAATGTTGGAATATCCGGCTGTGCGAGCGTGCGCAATGCGCCACTATCCCCGGTACATTCCTCATTCTTATTGTTTTTTTTCATTCTTTGCGTTGTAGGGCCTATTTTATCTTTCTCTCCTTTTATTCTGTAGTCTACAGTATATAGTCGAGATCTTGTATTGTAGCTACTCATCCGTTTGTCCTGTGGGGACAACCGGAAATCTTATATTTTATCTTATCT
>Ga0307517_10011232_pt1 | contig 12426 bp, 9 predicted proteins | sample 23_EM_MG_FD_194515 | JGI IMG/M metagenome (GOLD analysis project Ga0307517, IMG submission 194515) | Populus trichocarpa ectomycorrhiza microbial communities from riparian zone in the Pacific Northwest, United States - 23_EM | ecosystem: Host-associated > Plants > Roots > Unclassified | place...
TGGCAGAATTTTACCCTCAATATTCCCCACCATGCTTGGATGGGCCACATCCTCCTCTACCGCGCCTGGGACGTTCTCAGGAAAGGCGAAGCATTGCCCGATGACATCAAGGAGTTCGTCCTCCACTTTCTCCGATTGGAACCTCCCCCTCCGGCGCCGATCGTCGCGGACTGTCTGCTTATCATCGGCTTATTGCTCGGAATCAAGTTGCACGTCGATGACCTGTTGGTCGCCGACAAGAGGTGAGTTGATATGGCACGTGTTCTTTACGATACAGGACTTAATCATTGTCGTGCCATAGTCACGAATGCAGCCCCCAGATCACGAGGATCTACGACAAGCTCACGGCGACGTTCGGGAGCGCCAATCCCACCACCGAGGAGATTGATTGCGCGCTGGTGGCCGTGGAGCTGATCGCTCCCCTCTGCGAGAACGATATCGCCCAGAAGAGTTACCAGTTGTTCCACGTCGTCATGCAGACTCCTGTCTCTCCCGCCTATTCCCCGGAGAAGAAATGGGAAGCTGCTCGCCTCACCATGCACGGGACTAACAAATGGGACAAGTTCCTACCGTGGGTCGAAGATCCTCAAGATATCCTCACGTTCCTGGACCACCACTTCGACTTGGCCACCAGGGGTGGTCAGAACCACGACGAGCCGATCCAGAATGCCCTTCGTGCGTTGGCCTACGCCTCCGGACCCGTCACCATCGAGGCCCTGAAGCGGTTTGACCCGACCGAGCCTTCGTTCGTCCGCGGTATCTGCTACGTTTTCCAGAACGACAAGCCGTTCCAGCTTCGCAAGGCCGCCCTTTTCTTCCTCCCTCTCATCGGCGACAGATGGTTCAACACCCCCCACCCGATCATGGAACCCGATCAAATGAGGAGCTTGTGCGTCGACTGGGCCTCCGCCGTTGACGGCATCGAGCACACCTACGATGTCCAAAAGGCTACTCTCGCGGTCCTCTTCGGAATGGTCAACTCTTCCCACTGGCGTCCTCACATCGTTACGGAGAAATGGAAATTATTGGAGTACTTTACATCGGTGCCGGACGACTCTCAGCCTCTCAGGAGGTGCATCGACAACCCGGAGCTGATGGACGCGATCGCGAACGTGGAAAATCCGGCGGCTATGGTCCTTTGGTTGGCGATCTTGTGGTTGAAGTATAAGGAGTTGATCCCTCAAGTGCAGGAGCAGCTGGAGACTGTTACGAAGGAGGTCGCGCAGGGTAGGAGAAGGACGGACCTGGACATGTACCTGTCAGTGATGGACTCTGAGTTGAGGAAGGCCGAGGACGCGTTGACGCAGTACAATACGTGGTCTACGGACCCGGCTGCCCTGGCTCTAAGGACGAAGATCGACAACCTTCAGCAGGCCAGGGTCTCGTTGGTCACTCTCAAGAGGGGTTGACCGCCATTTTGTTTTGATCGTGTTGATAGTTAGCGCATTCTCGTCCACCTCTCCTCACATACATGTCTGTTATTGTGTCACCTCTGTTTGTCGCTTTGTGGTTTATGTAGTTTTCATCTTTTTTTTGTTAGTTTGTTTCTGTTTCTGCTCAAGGTCCTTCTGCCCTAAACATGTTACTGTGAATGTGGACCCCCACTTCTGTGGGGTTTTACCTCAGTGATCACATACTTTGCTTGTTGCATGCATATATTTTATGGACAACCACTCTGAATCTATCAGCTAGTTGTATAGTATGAGACTGAACACTGTGCTTGTCAAGCAATGAAATATTTAGTACAGGGAACTTGAGGCATAAGTAAAGAGTATACATGTTCTGCATATAGGTCTACTAGAGAGAAACATTGCTGAAGTCAAGAATCACCACCTCTTCTGACTCCAAAAGAACAACAAGATAATGGCCATCCCACTGTGCATGAATTGCCTTCCCAAATCTGTCAGGTAGCTGAACAACTACCTTCCCAGTGACTATATCCTTCATCCTAGACATCTCAGTTTCCCACATCTTGTTATCATTGAGGTGGAGCCTGTCTGGGGGGCCTTCATCACTTGAAAACAGGACAGGGGGTGAGCCTGGAATCCCAAAGTCCCATCCCATATAATAGTGTGAATTTGACACCAAAACCATAACCCAGATTTTTGAGCCCTGTATTCCTCGAAATAACATTGCCTCACCAGCCACCATTCCACCCTGAGTCCTAAAGTCCATATCTTGGGTCCTCACCTTGCCCACAACCTCTCCTGTCTGGATATCCCATGCTTGAATGGATTCCTTATATAGGCAGAAAACCTTGGTTCCATCCCCTGATATCAGGAGGTACTTAACACTACCTCCAGGTACATTGATTGTCTGGAGGAGTTTCCCTTTCTCTGCATCCCAGATGTTGATCTTCTCATCTGCATGCCAAACAAAGATCAATTTATTGTCATTCAGCTGGGTGTTGCTCTGGTGGGGGTCTTGAGCTGGGATTTGGAGGGATCCCTTGTGGAGGCCAGTCAAGATACCCCAGGTCTGTACCACCCCATCTGGCAAATTACTGGGGATAATAAACTCATTTTCTGGTTTCAGAGCAGTTGACTTGGTTGGGGCTAAGGTGAGGGGTGTGGTCTTTGAATCTGTCACAATTGGGCCTGTTGATGAGGCACCAATCTGCCAGAACTTGACTGATTGGTTATAAGATGCTGAGATGAGGATAGAGGGGGAAGAAAATGCAAGGGAGGTAATATTGTTGGTATGGCCAACAAAGGTCTCAACAAGGTGAGGGTCTGAGCCAGTGATGTCCCAAACAAGGATAGTTTTGTAAGTCGCAACAGCCACAAGCTTGTGATCAGGGGAGAAACAGGTGACAGTATACTTGTCGGCGTTGATCATGTGAAGTTTTGCCACAACAAGTCCAGAATTGGTGTTGTGAACTGTGACATAACCCTCTGCACCTAAAATAAACTGGGTGCCATCTTGGGAGAATGCAATGTAGTGACCATCATGTGTGGGTCCAACTTTGTGACCATTGATGTCCCACTGCTGAACAGTTCCACCAGATACAGACATGAGGCACTGGGGGTTTGTGGGGGAGAACCTAACACAAGATACCTCTTCCTGGTGCTCTATGATTTGATGACAGTCCCCCTTCTGAATGTCCCACAAACGAAGTGTCTTGTCATCAGATCCTGATGCAATTGTAGTGTGGTCTGCTGAGATTGAGACAGAGTGAACCCAGTGAGTGTGGCCATGAAATGTCCTGACAATGCCACCAGTCTGCACATCCCAGAGCTTGACAGTCTTGTCCCAACTTCCAGATACAAGTGATGTCCCATCTGATGAGAAGGTGACAGATCCCACTACACCTGTGTGCCCAGGGAGGACAGCTGTCTGGGTGCCTGTGATTGCATCAAGGATGAAGATGCCCCTGTTTTCAGACCCAGCTGCAATAGTGTTGTTCCAGTATGAGAGTGACAACACACTATTACCCAACAGAACTGTGCGGGAACACATCCCCCATTCTGCTGAGAGACCTTCAACCACCTTAACCTCCTGTGAGAGCTCTGAACTGTAGCACTCATGGAGCCAAGACGAAGAAGGGCAAAATGGAAGGGCAGAGTGGTATAATTGGGAAGGGGAGTCATGGATTGTATCAAAATGTTCCAACAGTAATCTCTGGCTGTCATTTATCCACATGCATGAAACACCTGCCTAAACAGAAAACATGAGTACAAGCCCCAGGAAACAGTCTGCACAACACCTACCGAAGTGTACCACTGCTCAACATCATTCATGGCATAAACCCCAACACCAAGATTCTCTGTGAGAGCAAGGACCTCAATCCAATACAACAAATGTCTTGTAAAGAACTCCTCAATTGCTTTCTGCACTTCTCCAACATGAGAGCCACTGCTAGGGACCATCAACAGGTGTTTTGACCAGAATCCACATGCATATTCCAAAGCTTCTCCAATGTGAACCTTCTTGCAAGTAGAAAGGTCTGTGACCTCACTGAGAACAATGTAGTCATCCAGGTTGCAGATGTTCCTCTTCAGCCTTTTCCCCATCAAGCAGAGGCACGAAAGCAGAACCTCTGCATGATGAACTGCAGGCTCCACAAAGAACTTTTCATCCTTGTACCGGACTGGGTCCATGAGGAAATCAGGAAATGACTTGTGGAAGGGTTGAATGGGGTCTTCTGTGCCCTCGGGGACAAGGAGGAGAGAATGGAGGGAGCGGAGGGTAGTGGAAATGTTGGAGACTTTCAGTAAGTCTGAAAGTGCTGTCATTGAAAGGGGGTTAAATACAAGTAACACTGCCCCAACCACAGTTCTGAAACGGGAGTAGATCTCCTCAACATGTATATCCACATCATCAACTGCCTGCTCAAGGACCTGGGTGTAAAGGAGGTCAATCCCAGACCTTCCTTCATTGGCAGTGCTTTGTGGGAGGGAGATGATCTGGTCCAGTTGCTCAGTGGGTGTGTGGTTGTTAGATGCAACAAATTTTACAACTGTTGAAGCATAGATGAAGAATCCTGCTGCCTTTTTACAGAGAATGTTGATGTCTGATGGGTTTGGCCAATCTTCTGTGAAGTTGCAGTCACTCCGAGTTTTGGAAATTCCAGCCAACTGAATCCTGAAGAACAGCTTGATGTCACTATCCACCAAGGAACGTTTGACATCATGCAGCCTTAGAACTTCTGTGATGGGTTGGAGTGACCTGAGACGAAACCCGGACCGGATTCGAGGCTCTGGTCGACCAGTAATAAAGAATTTGATGTTGGGGATCTCATCCACATAACGGGAGAGCACAGAAAGAAGAGCAGAGGCAGGTTCTTCATCCTTGCATTCGTCGAGGGCATCAATGATGATAAGCGGCTGAATGGGAATGGGGGCAGCTTTTAATGGGCCAACAATGATCCTCTCCATTTGGGAACAAAGAGACTCCTGTGAAACACCAGGGTTGGCCCTCAGAACTCTGAGCAGCTTCTCTTGAAATGGGAGATATCGATAGGCAAGCTGGAAAGCGAGAGTTGGAAAGATTGCTTGGAGATTGCTTCTATTCACGAAATCTCGTGAGCAGAAGAAGCTTGCGGCAAGCCTTCCATCGGCGAAGCAAGTTTCAGCAAACGTCTGGGCGATGGTCGACTTCCCGGTCCCCGCAAGGCCGTTCAGCCAGAACACGCGGTGGTCCCGTTCGTCCTTCAGCCAACGTTCGAGTTGTAGGAGAACATCCGCCCTAGTCCCCCTCAGACACCCCTGCCTGTTCCCGGAACGGTACCCGGCCCCGTTTGTGGGACACATGTTTTCTAGAAGCCGACGATCCGCATCTCCCTATTTGCAAGTTATTATGAAAGGTGGGACTGGAAGGGAGTGAGACTCACGAGCTGTTGGCAGCGCTCGTCGTCGATGTCCAACCGTAACGATGTCTGCAGCGGATGTCAGCTACGATAAGAGCAATTCATGGGAGATCAGACCTGGTAGTCCATCAATGCATCACGAATATCCTCCACCAGACCGTTAACCTTCTGTGCGTTCTTGGGGATTCCGAGGAAACGCGCGAGGCCTTCCTGGGTCGCCACCGAGCCCATAAGTTTGCCAATCTCTTCCAATTTCCTGGCGATCCCAGGCGTGCGTCAGGTCCAACTCTCGATCTTGGAGAATGTAGGCTCACCGTTCCAGCTTGTTTGTCCTCTCCTCTTCATTGATGTCACCCGGGAAGATGGGTCCGGAGAGCAGCTCGGAAACCTTTTTGACCCTGAGCGCCAACAATTCCATAGCATGTTCATTCACTTCTGTTCGCTAGAACGACCGTAAGCATTTTGAATCAGACGCGCGGGAAGGAGACCATACCTCGCAACTGTCGAGAATAAAACAGAGGCATCCCGCGACGGATTTGAGCGGACCGGAGGCTCCTGCGGAGTCTCTCACTCCACAAAGCAGTTCGGACGTGATGCGGTTCGGTTTGTTCTCATCCGCAACAACGCCCGGTTGGACGCTTCCATCGGGATGAAGGCCTTCCGATACGTGGTCAGGAACGGTAAAGGTGTCTACGTCGTCCAAAGGAACGATCAGAGAAAGGACCAGAATGACCGCGTTTACGTACCATCGGGTTCCCCACCGTGCAAGCTCAGTGAAGGAGCGGATCCGGAGAGGGAAAACCATTCGGACTCTCGACTAGATCCGCTTTCCACCTCGATCTCACTGTCCGAGTGCAGATTTTGACCAGTGGGATCCCCTCTATCGTCGTCCCCACGCGCTGGCACAGATTCTAGCCCATCTGGCTGAGGGGGTGGACCCGTCGAAAAATCTGGCTCTCCAGCTGCGTCGGCTTTATCCCCTTCTCCGTCGTAACTTCCGCCCACTACAACGTGAGATTCTGGTTGCGGAAGCGAACTCATCGAGTCGGCTCCCTCCCCACCGGGGTTGGCCGCCATTCCGTCCGGTGTATATTTTTTCCTTGTTAGTCCGAGTCGGTGCTTGGCTTTCTTCTTCATTTTGGAGAACGAGCCCCGTATGTCGTCCATGTCGATGTTGGATCAGCGTAGGCGATGGTGCGATAGATGGTGGTGCGATAGTGGATGATTGGCCTCGTGGCTTTGACTCTATTCCGTGCCGGCGCTCGGCGCTCAGAGCGGGTACAGACGCGTTATCTGGCGGGATATCTGACGACTCTTTCCGCTCAAGTTCTCGTGTCGGTTCTCCATACCAGTCCTTTGCATGTATGAAATATGTCAAGATTTCATGGCTGAGTGCTCTGGGCGATGACCTACACCGGTACCCTTTCGATTTGAAGTCTGAGCCGTCGCCACTTCCGAGTCGGCACGATATTTCTACACAAACCGTACGAACAGGAGTCGAGATCTTCCGTGTGGAAGACACGGGCCACCTTCCAAGCTAAACCTCGCGCAGATGGGAATATCAAACGGATTGCAAACAAGATTTTGCATACTGAAAATCTACAGTGACTGTGCATGACCATCGAGGTAAATGCCAAGGTCCCGACTAGCATCTTCGGGCTGCCCGCGACCGTGATCGAAGCCAGAGTGGAGAGAGCACAGGAGAATGGGATCTATTATCGATGATATGTACACGGTGGTGGATGATCACACTAAGGTGGGGGGTGGGGGATGTTCAATGAGTCGAGGGGGGTCGGGAGTGAGGTTAGCGAGAGGGAAAAAAGAGCGTGAACCGCTGACACACCCACCCACAACGCCCAGCGTCCCACGCCAACACCGGCCCCGGGGCCAACAGGCGCGGCATCTGTCCGTACTCCCGAAAGGTTTTGTAGCATCGCTCCCCCCCACGGCCTCGAAAGGCTTCGGAGCGAGTGACGGCTGCGTCTGTAGTGGGTCAAAACCATACCGAGTGAAGGTCGAATGCTGTTGTCTTCAGCTCATGCATGACTAGCACGGGTGCGCATTGCAGATCAGCAAAGAACAGTGAGAACGGATTGGGCAAGTAGATGGACAAATTGCTAGTGACAATGAGACCACTTGAACAGTACAGTTTCATAGCTGGTCATGGCCAGTACGGTCTGAATTGGAATAGATAGGAGGATATGCTGGGAGGATATCAGCGGACGGGAACCGCTTGGCCAGAGTCTCCGGGGTGTCCGGAGAGGGGTCAATTGTGGTATAGAATGGCAGCGGAAAAGGGGCAAAAGAAGAGACCGGATGTGATGAAACCCGTGACACCCTGGCGACAACTTCGTCAGGGTCGGAAAGAGAGTAGTTGATACGAGAAGGGCGACTCGAAGTGTAAAGGACAAACGTGACGAGGTAGAAATGTCGAGTGATCATCCTGCTCATCCTGCGCCGGGGATGGATTGGTAATAGCCCCACGCGTCTCGGCTTGGACGCGACAGTCAAATGTCGGATTGCTGCTTGCCCAACATGGCGACGAATGCGGCGAGGAGGGAAGCGACCAAGGCACCCTGAACATGGAGGATTGTGGGCTGTTCCATTGTAAGCAAACGACACCAGCACCGGTTGGGGTGTTTCAAGCGAGGGATTGGTGAAAATCCCGAGGAATCTGGAGCTCACTTCATCGGGTTCGAGCTTGTTCTGAACACCGACAATGGAAACGGGCGTGACAGCGGAGAACGGACCAACCTATTCCCCAAGTTTGGAATATCACGACAGAAGTGGACGCGAAAAGGGGACTCACAACATCAGCATGGTGTTGGAGGCCTCGTAAATCTACGGCCGGACCCGTTGATCCAGCGTTCGAACTTGTCGTGGGACCCGGCGTGGGCAATTTGGGAGGAGTGTTGGTCATATCTCAGGCATTGTGTCCTTCAAACTAAAAACTAAAAATGCGGTCACCAGGGGTTGACAACTTAATATGCAACGTTGAAAGACGTGGTCAACCGGACGCACGTTTTTGGGCTGATTGCAGGTTGCTTCCTCCGTGCGATACGAACATCCGAGAAGGAAGGACATGCTTGACGGGCTACCAGAAATGAACGGAGTCAAGCTTGATCGGAGGACGCAAGAGTGAGGACGGTGTCGATCCAAACGGGTGAACGAGAGGGTGGCTCCACAGAACTGGCAGACTGGGGGATTTCTGGTCACTGAAGAGACCCTTCGTATACGATCCAGGCGAACCAAAGGACGGACCTAATGGACTTCACTCCACGGTAGATCGAACTTGAACGCAACCATGAGCACGAGAGAACGGGATCACCGACCTCTTAGATCGCTCGAGATACTTCTTGCGTCTTCTGTAGAAATGAATTGAGACGCAAAGGGAGAGGGAGAGGAGTCAAGTGACTGAGAAGAACGGCTCGAAGTATGGGGGACAAACATGACGAGATGAAAGTGTGTCGATGGATCGATAACTTAGAGTCTCGACCCGGACGTGGCAGTCAAACATCGAGCCACTGCTTGCCCAACATGATGATGAACGCGGCGAGGAGGAAAGCAACCGAAGTGGAATAAACAATAGTTTGGGCATAGAAGATGGTAGACTATCGCAGAGGGCAAACAGCATCGGCACTAGTTGGTGGGTTCTTAAGCAGGGGACTGACAGAAAAATTGGGGAATTTGTAGCTCAGTTCTTGTGGATCGGATTCGAGCTTCTCCTGAACGTCTGCAACGGAGACGGACGTGACCGTGGAGAGTTGGTGGGCCTATTCCTCGAGAGAACAGGTTTAGGGGATCGCGGCAGAAATGGATGCGAAAAAAAGATCTTACAAAGATCAGCGTGGGGCTCAAAGCTTCATAAAACCGCCGCCGGACTCGCTAGTTCCGCGTTCGAACGTGTCGCGGAACCCGACGCGGGCGCTACTGGTAATTTGGGAGGAGGAATGGGTATATCTTGGCCGCGGTATCCTTCCTACTAGCGACGAAAAATGCAGTCACCGAGGGTTGACAACGAAAATTCAAGGGGGTCAATTAGACGCACGTTTTTAGCCTGATGGTTGCTTCGTTCGTTGAGATACGAAAATCCGCGAAGGAAGGAGGTGCTCGACGGGCTACGAGAGATGAAGAGTGTCTAGCTTGACGAGAGGGTGCAAGAGTAAGAACAAATAGGTGAACGAGAACGTGGGTGCCCCACAACTTATACACCGAGGGCGATTTCCAGTCACTGAGGAGATCCTCTGCGCACGGTCCAGCTGAACCAAAGGACGGACCCGAGACACTCCGTTTTTTTGTGAATTAAACTTGAACGTGACCGGTGACCCTGAGCACGAGAGAGCAGAATCCTCGACTTTTCCAGTGTCGGATCAGACAGCCCGGCTCCAAATCGCAATGTTCCTCCCTGCACTGGTTCACAAGACCCCATGATTCGCGTGCGGGTTCCGTCACGGGCTCGCCTGTGATCACCACATAGTGCATGTACATTTGTTCAATAACGGATAGCACCTAACTATAATGGCAATTTTCTCCGACTCCTACACACCGACGAGCCCACCGTGGAAAACCGCAATCCAACGGGGCGGGCATTACTCAATAGACGCATCGGCCCCATGACTTGCAGAGTGTAGAGGCGAGGCGGATGGAAATGGACGAACGACCAGACCAGGTGTATTAGATGAATGCAGCTCGAAGAGAATACCACAACAGGAAAGACACAACGGCGCCCCCCCGCTATACATGTGTTGTGTGCGTTGTATGAGCGATGCGGACTGGATGAACCGGTGACAAGGCTGCCCATGTGGCCGCAATCGCCACGAGCGTGAGCCCCGATGGCTGAAGTATGTGTCCTCATTCATGTCAGCACCGCTCAGACAATCCTCAGTTTACGGACAGCACAGGAAGACGCACCACCCACTCCTTCAGTCCTTGAGCCCATCTAGTTTTTATTAAGAGTGGGAAGTCGCTAAGATCGTACTCGCCCTCAACCCAGAACGGAGATAAGACCAACAAATCTGGAGGGCTTCGAGTAGTGGTTGGTCGTCGCTTCCGTGATGGTAGTCGGGTTTGATCTGCGGTTGACGAGGAAACGAGGGGAGAGCTGATACTGTTCACCCGGTGAATAACGCCAGAAAACGGTGAGGTGAGCCTGCGGGTGGGCATGCTTTAGTCAAAACACCGTCCGTAGCAACCTTAAGGCCAACATCTGAGATTCCGACACCATGAAAGAATCGTCGGATGCGGGCAACAGTGGGAAGAAAGCAAACCTCGCGGGACCACTCCCACGACGAGACCCTGGGGGTGTGGTGGAAAGCGGACGAGGGGGAGAAAGACCTCCGGATTTCCGGATCAAAGCCGATCTGCCTCTTCTCTTCGAACAACCAACAACCCAGGTGACGGCTTTCTCCTTTGATCCCAAGTTCGCTTTCTCGCCGCTGGACTGGATGTCGAACACCTTCGATCGATCCTTCGGTGTTGAGCCAAAATGCGTCTCCCTCGTCACTATCCCTCTTGCCTTTCTCGAGGGATGACACGACCTTGGCTATCCCTACCGTCATCACTACATACAAGTTATAGGAGAAGGCATCGAAGCCCTCCGTGCAGAAGACGCATCCTACTTCTACACCGGACTCCGGATGGCTAGGAAGGCACCGAACGGATTGAGGTGTCATATGTTACGGGGTCAGGTTACAGAGGCTGGAGGGGGTCGTCTAGGTCGGTTTTGGAGATTTCGCAACTCGGTTCGTTTCCTCATCGCCTGTCTGCCCTCAGCTCGATCTCCCTCGTTAAGACTCTGTGCACGACAGTAGACGAGCGTTCGCACTGATCAACGTCACGTTCAGATCCCATCTCTGTTCTCAAACGGCACGAGGTGAACCTACACCTGTTACACCCCTTCATCAACTCGTTGCTTCACCAACGATCGACGTCCCCAGGCCTCAACATCAATGTTCAAACCGGTATTGCTCCAGACGTTATCCCACGACCCTCAATCGCGTTCCACCTGGAAGATGGAGATTTGGGCCGACAGTGTATTCTCTGAGTGGTCTTCGTCGTCACGTTTCTCATAAGTACCTCACTCAACGTGATCAAGACCGTCTTAACACGCTCACTCTTATTGAACCTGGCGCCGTCTGGAACAAATTTGGCCCCTGTTGTGGATCTCGTCCGGAATGGTGCTGGGTGGGGTTGTCAAATTCGGGGCTTTGCCTGCGAACGGGTGTGGGGGGCCGGAGAGGTGGTTGAACGCGAGTGTACTGAGGCGGTGAAGCGGTGGGTTTAAACAGCCGTATTTTGGGCTTTTAGAGACCCAGTTTGCTTAGATTGGCTTTGACGCTCGAGATTCTCACCTTCCGCCTCTGACCTTCCTCCCCGCCATTGCGGATGAAATCCCTGTACGCATTTCTTCGCCACAATGGCTAACTGCTGCGTACGCCCAACGGACGTGATTATTTGATGACCTGCTTTCGTAAAGTTCAGTGGTGATTAGCGAGAGGAAAACGCATCTTGTTCGTCGGCGTCTCTCCTGTACCCGCATGCCGAGACCAGAGCCCCGGAGTCAACACCCCCTTCCATTCGTGCCCTCCCACCCACGCGTGTAAACCAGAAACTAAGACCTTACTCGTGGTTTCCTTCGTCGTCTTCATATACTGTTCCCTTTCTAACGGACGCCCCCGCCCGGTGCAGGGATTGTATTACATCAAGGCGTACATGATTACCGGCCGACCACCAGCCCCAGTCTCGCAAGAATTGGCCGGCACCACCGCTAGGGCAAGTCCGGAGCCGCTGCGGTGGTTTCAACCGCACGCCGATCCGGAGAAGACGTCTGGCGGCAGAGTTTTGATGGACGAAGTGCTCACATGCCACCGGTGTTCCGCAAAGCCAGGACTCGGAGGCGGCTGGGTTTGAGGATATCACCGCGGAAGAGCCTGTCAGAGAGTGCTTGTTTGAGGTGAATCCTGTCCGTCTCCCATGGTCGTTCGCCCTCGGGGATCGTTTATTCCCAACGTTTGGGTTTCGGAGCTGACCCACCATCTCCCCGACATCAGGACCGGCGTAGGAATCGCGATGCCTGTGCAAATACGGCAACGCATCTACCTCAAATCCACTTCAGCGGG
>Ga0307517_10011233_pt1 | contig 12426 bp, 9 predicted proteins | sample 23_EM_MG_FD_194515 | JGI IMG/M metagenome (GOLD analysis project Ga0307517, IMG submission 194515) | Populus trichocarpa ectomycorrhiza microbial communities from riparian zone in the Pacific Northwest, United States - 23_EM | ecosystem: Host-associated > Plants > Roots > Unclassified | place...
TTAGACTATTATAATTTCGAATAAACATCATGATATTGAGTTGATGTTTGATTTTTCGAATGACTATTTTTGTTATCATATAATTAAATAAAAAATAGTCTATATTTTTAAACCCAGCATAGTATATAATCCAGGTCGTGGATTTGATGAGTTAGGTCATGTAACCCTAATCTATTTAATATGCCATCATCTAATTTTTTTTTAAAAAATTATGTTATGTTGAATTTTCTTTTAAAGCCAGAACACGTTCCACTAGTCGTCCAATATTTTGCTAAATTGATTGAGCTAAATCGAGATATCTATTAAATAGTTTAATTTAAAATTTAAACTAAGTAAGAAATTAAATCGAGAGATTTCATTATTGACTCACTACCCATCAAAAAAATTCTCCATAATTCTATTATATTTCTTATGTTCATAAAATTTTTGGTACAGCATGTTACGTAGCATTACCACCTATCTAGTTTTCTCCACAAGAAAATGAAGTAAATTTTAGTTAGAAATGGAGATTCGCATAAAACAAACGACATCAGTCATGTATTTTACAACTCACCACAGTCCGATTTTTATCACATAAGCTATGAACTAAATAAAAAAATAATCAATACAACTGTCCATATTAAACCTTCCTTTATTTATGCTGCATATGCTTCGACCTTGACATTATATAATAAAACTCTCTTTTTTAAAAAATAAAAAATAAAAAACAGAAAACCCAGAAACCATAGTGATACCAATGAATACCTTTATGTTTTCAATTCTTTTTTAATTGAAAAAAAATCCTTCCAAGCAAGATGAAAGAGTTAAGAAAAAGAAAGCATGGGATACAAGTGATTATGGTGAATCATTATGAAATAGTGAATCTTCAATAATTGTTATTACGGGGATGCAAACAAATAAGATTGGATGTTTTGATGACTCGTCATTTACGGTGATATTTGAAAATATAATAATAATTATTTTTAAAAATATATATTTTTTATTTTTTAAAAATTATTTTTAATATTAATACATTAAAATAAAAAAAAAGTTATTTTTAAATAAAATTATTTTAAATTTTCAAAAAGCACGGTGCTACCTACACTTTCCTCTTCTCTTCAAAATAAAGACAACGATTTTATCTATTTATTTATTAAAAACCCACGGATGAAAAATAAAAAAAAAACACAGAATTAGAAAGTTAGTAAAGCAACAAAGAGAGTTCCCGAGATAGGTATATTTTTGTTGAAACCTCAACTTTACCAAACTCTCCATTACATTCACCGACTCCTTGCCCTTCAAACCTCCGGTCACTCCCCGGAAACATCTCCGATCAGGTATTTATCTTCTTTCGCCCCCCAATCTAACTTCCTGTACGCCCAATTAAACTGGATGGGTACTGAATTTGGAATCTTTTGTGCTTTACTTTTAGGGTTTTGATAGAACTTTCAAGATTCGATGACAATGAACTGGTTGTGTTTTGTTTTTTAATTTTAGGTTGACGGGTATTATGTTAGCTGGGTGCATTCTGAGGGTGCCTTCTGATCTTTATAGGTAAGCAACCAGCTCAAAGTGGTTTATGGTTCGGATGAACCTTTTCTTATTCGTTTTCTAAATAAGCTATCAAGTGAGAAGGAATATAATTCTACGGCACAGAAACTTGAACTTATATGAATGTTTTTGAAGAGTTTTAGTTTTGATTTTGTTTTGGCTACAGAAAGAGTGAAACCGCTAGATTTATGACCTTATCATACTGGTTATTCGTGTATTTTTCTTTTTTGGCTTCTTCTACATCTTCTCGAAGCTTGATCTTTGGATGATTCAACTGCTGTTCCATGCTGTGACTTGCCTTTTTCCGAATCAAGTTGATCACTGTATCATATGCGCATGGTTGACGTGCTGATAAGTGGTTTCACTGAGTATAATCTGGGAGTATATGTCATGTATGGAGTCTTAGACAAGTCTTTGCAGCAAGCGCATGATATACATAAGAGTTTGAATTTGTCTTTTCTATTCAAGTTTCTACTGAGATTTCACATCAGTTAAGTGAGTTATCAGAAGCTCACATATATGTAAAGTTTGAATCTTCACTTCACTCCAAGTTTCTACCTAGGATCGACTTTAGTCAATTGAGTTATTTCATTTTAGGGCTTGATGATAAAAAGCGATCAAATCTGGGGTTTTGGAAAAAAAATAAGTTTGAGGAAATTATTTAAAATTGGTCTGTTTTCAAGGTGGACTCACTTTGAGAATTTCTCTTCAGATGCTATAATGTGGCAGTCAACAGCATATCTTTTATGATAAAGAACCTTTTGGATTGATGCTTGGTAGTCTTTTCTTCTTCTTCTTCTACTCACTTCTACCTTTTTGTCAGCCTTACCTTTGCTTTCAAACTCAGAGAGCTAATATTTGTTTTTCTGCAAACTAGCCCTAAAAATTCTTATATTTTCAGTTGGTTGTGCCAAAATAAGGTCCTGCAATCAGATTGAGTGTTTAATAACTGAGCTGGTGCTAGATCTTTCATACATCATTAAGCCTTGTTGTGATCTAGGTCAATCCCTGACTTATGTAGTTCTCGTTATTCTCTAACCATATTAAGGTTTTAGCTGGAGTGCTGTCTCTGGGCTCCTGGCTTTATGGGCTCACCTGTCGAGCATAGAATGATTTCCCTCCAATCATTTTGGTGATTGAGAGGTCATTAGGTTCTTGTCCAAGTGCTAAAGGGATTTGTCTCCAATCAATCAGGGCTTTGGCCAGAATGAGTTTTTGGTACAAATCCTTCCAGTGCAATTTTTTACTAAAAAAAGAAGTGATTGATTGTGGTATACTGGCATTGTGACTCTCTTGCCTTGTTGGGATCATGTTGATATATGCCTTATGACATCTTTGGTGTGGTTTCTTCAGTCCTTTGTTACTAGTTGCTTTTATGGACACCCCTCCCCCCCTAAAATTTTCATTAACAATGTTTGGGTTATGACCTTGTAAGTGTGGAGTATATTAAGTAACAGGAAGCAGTGTTTTCTATTTTCGAATCTATTCATCAAACATTTTTATCATTTTTCATAAGCTCTCTGGAGCGAAATGATCACTGTTCACAAGATTGCTCTTGCATTATGTGCACACACGACATTCTTCATCCTGGTTGCTCAATGGTGCATGAGCCAGAATTGAGATCAGTTTAGAAATGCGACCAATATCTGAAAATATTGCTTTGTAATGTGGACGTAGTTTAGGCTTATTTTGGATTTAGCATGTGTGAAATATTACTGGAAATTGCTTGAGTTGTGGCTTCTTGCATTGCTGATAGTCTTGGATGTCATTAATACTTTTATGAGATTTTGCAGGTTGTGCCACACTGTTGTATTTTCGGAAGGAATCCAACTAGATTGCCCATCCTTTGAAAGTAGATATGCTACCCACTGGGTTGAAAGATAATCAACCCCGCGAGAGCAACAATCAAAAGGTCCACCCTCAACCCATGGAAGATTCTGCAAATCAAAATCCAGAAGCTTTGGAAGCCTTGATATCCAAAATATTTACCAACATCTCCTCTCTGAAGTCAGCTTACATCCAGCTCCAATCTGCTCATACTCCCTACGATCCTGATAAGATACAAGCTGCTGACAAAGATGTAATTTCCGAGCTGAAAAATCTATCCGAGCTCAAGCATTTCTACAGGGAAAACAACCCCAAGCCAATATGTGTTTCTCCTCAGGACTCTCGGTTAGCTGCAGAGATCCAAGAACAGCAGAGCCTGCTCAAAACATACGAGGTTATGGTGAAGAAATTCCAATCTGAAATTCAGAATAAAGATTCTGAGATTCTTCAGTTGCAGCAGATGATTGAGGAGGCAAACCAGAAAAGAGCAAAACTGGAAAAGAATCTTAAACTCAGGGGCTTGTCAACCAAAGAATCAGAGGGTTCTGGAGATGAAAGTGGTTTTTATTCTGTGGATCTAACCCCGGATCTCTTCATATCTGCCGTGGAAACTGCTTTCAAAGCCATTCATGATTTTTCTAAACCATTGATCAACATGATGAAAGCAGCCGGGTGGGATCTTGATGCTGCAGCTAACTCCATTGAATCCAACGTTGTTTATGCAAAGAGAGCCCACAAAAAGTACGCATTTGAGTCTCATATATGTCAAAGAATGTTCAGTGGGTTTCAGCACGAGAACTTCTCAATTAAAGTTGACAGTGGGGCAGTTTCAAAGGAGACTTTCTTCCACCAATTTCTTTCTATGAGGGAAATGGATCCTTTGGACATGCTAGGTCAGAACCCAGATTCTGCTTTTGGGAAATTTTGCAGGAGCAAGTACCTGGTGGTGGTTCACCCAAAGATGGAGGCTTCATTCTTTGGAAATTTAGATCAGCGAAATTATATAAATGGGGGAGGGCATCCAAGAACGCCCTTCTACCAGGTGTTCTTGAAACTGGCCAAGTCGATCTGGCTTTTGCACAGGCTGGCTTATTCCTTTGATCCAAATGTTAAGGTCTTCCAGGTTAAGAGAGGAAATGAGTTCTCAGAGGTTTATATGGAAAGTGTTGTAAAAAACCTGATATTAGATGAAAATGATCCAAAACCTAGGGTTGGTCTAATGGTTATGCCTGGGTTTTGGATAGGAGGCAGTGTGATTCAGAGCCGTGTTTATCTCTCAGGTGTGAAGGTTGCCGAATGATTACCAAACCTGAACAAATATTTGCTGTGTTGTTTATGTGGTGTGTTTGGATTCAATTTGTGTTTCCTTTATAATGTTGTAATTTATGTAATTGTCTTTCTCGTTGAATGAGATGAGAAGAGATGAGCTTTCATATCTTCTCTGCCCCCCTCTGTGTCTCTGCTTCATGATCTTGCCTGGGTTTGTATGTTCCAGATAGCAAATCGGTAAATTGTTACCGAGAAAATCAGTGCCATTTACTCATGTGAAGGTGCATCTCGCTTGGAATTGTGGTATAATCTCTGGGAGGATATAGATGCTTGGATTGAATAATATGCAAGACAAATCATGTTACTGGAGAACAATGCAAGATATGCTCAACGATCCACAGGATCATAAAAAAAAGAGGATTTGATAGAGATTGTGGCTGATCCTTGCTTAAAGATTACTCAGGTTCAGAAGCACATGATTTGCGAGGTGTCAAATTGGGAGACGGCTTGTCTCTGCTGTCCAACCGTGATTTTTATAAAATTTAATTATTTTTTATGTTAAATTAATTCAAAAATAAAATTTTAAAAATAATAATAACAAATATTTTTTTAATATATTGTAAAAAATATTTTGAAAGATTGTTTTTTAAAAAAACTTTATTTTTTAAAGATAATTTTGACCAGACTGTTTATCAGGAATTAACAGCTATTGCCATGTTTATGGACAGGTCGCCACGGGCATCGCTGAACCCTCTCCAGTGCAACCGATCCAACGGCAGGAAACTAATAATCCGTTGATCCCACGAATTCTGGTCGTTACTGGTAAAAAGTTAACGTGATTTACCAATTTGATTTATCATGGAAGGAATCGGCAGTTCGCCACTACTGTATAATGGATCCAACTCTCTGAGTCATTAAGAAACATAAAGAACCTAAAATGTTGACCATCAAAATGCACGTGCGTGCCCCTTCCCGAGAAACCCTGCCAGTGTTTTATGGTAAAATGAAGGTTCGGATAACCATCATCTTCGTGCCAAGGTTTGTTTTTCATTACTGCAGATCCGAGATACTCTCGATAATGCAGGTTTAGGGTTAATCATTTAACTAACCCGGATAGGCATAATCCTATTTTCTATTCAGGCTTCTTTCAAGGACTAATAATTGAGTATTATTTGTGATTAATACGAGTAAAGTGCAAGATAGATCCAAGTTTATGAAGTTTTAGCCTGTGACAGCCTCTTTATATATACAGCCTTACCCTACTCCTCTGCTCTCAACGGAAAGTTCATTTCTGTGTTTGACACATTTCCTTTCCTTCAATTCTACTAGCTTCAACAAGAATGAATCGTCTCAGCCTTTCCATACCGCTACTGCTGCTATCCATATTTTGCTTTTCAGGCACAGTGGAACCGGCAAGGTTTGCCAGACATTCCCGGCCTCGGGCCTATATCGAGACTGCGTGCACGAAGACCCTTTATCCATCCCTATGCACCCAATACCTATCAGTCTTTGCAAACTCAACAATACAAACCCCTCAACAACTAGCCCAAGCTGCCTTATCCGTGAGCCTATACAAGGCCCTCCAAACAAGAACATTCATGTTGAAAGTGGTCAAGGAGCTCAAGGCAATGAAATCTAAGGATTACCAGGCTGTGAAGGACTGCTTGGATCAAATTGGTGATAGCGTGGATCAACTTAGCCAATCAGTTAGAGAGCTCCATCGCTTGGAACATCCAGGTGCTGCGGGTGGCGGTGACGTCTTTTGGCACGTAAGTAATTTCGAGACCTGGGTAAGCTCTGCCATGACTGATGCCAGTACTTGTGTGGATGAGTTACCGGGGAAGGATATGAACAAGTTAAAGGCTGTAATCAAGGCCAAGGTTTTGAATGTGGCACAGACTGCTAGCAATGCACTAGCCTTGTTTCAGCGGTACGCTGCAAAGCACAAGCCATAAGGCTACATGTAAACCTTGCTTGTGTTTCTGAATCAAACTTTGCAGTTCAAGATTTCTTACTGTGTACTGGTTTTGAGGTTCTGTCAGTTTCCTGTACAATTGTATACAAAGTGAACAAAGCACCTTTAAGAATCAGTAATAACTGAATAGTAATCTCATCCTTTTGCGTAAGATGTTGACATTATCATTTGTTTTTCCGTTTCGTGTAAGAAAGTTTTTGCCTGCATCCTACACGGTTTAAAATAGCAAGTCTTGCTTAAATCTAAGTTCTTTCTTTAAAGACATTATAGTTGAGAGAGCGGGTTGTCTAAGCCTTAAACCTCATTATGAGCCCCCCTGATCCCTCTAAAAGATGCGTCTAACCTCCGCTTCTTATTAATTATTATTATTATTAACAGAATAAATGAGGAGGGGGATTAACTATTGCTCTGCACATGCTGTTTTTTTTAATCGCTTTATGGTTTTGTTTATTCCACTGTCATGATTGAGATTATGAATTTATTAAATTAATTTGGATTCGTTCATATTATTTTTTTATATCTACAAGTTTATCAGTTCACATCAAATTAATTATTATATGGTTTAATTTTTTTTTTTATTAAAAAACATGTTAGCAACACTTAACAAATGTTTTTTTTTTTATCTTTTTTTAATTAAATATTTTTTTCAATTTCATTCTTCAACATTTAGTTAATTGAGAATTGAACTTTATAATTTTTTTTTCGATTTACTTTCTATAAAGTTATTATGTTCTCTTGACTTGGATATGGTTAGTTAATTCGTGTTAACTAGAGTTATTGTTTTTATATTTTTTTAATTTAATCTTTCAACACTGGGTTGATTGATAATTAAGTTTCATATTTTTTGTTTTAATTTGCTTTCTATAGAGTTATCATGGTCTTATAACCCAAGTCGCGGGTTAGGCCGGTAAACTTGTGTATTTTTTGTCCTCTTACAATTGATTTTTTTTTTCAATTTCATCATTTAATATTAAGTTGATTGAAAATCAAGTTTTATATTTTATTTTGATTTATGTATTATGAGGTTATTTGATCGCATGTTAGAATATGGAGGCAAATGCATTCAGTTTAGTTATTCAAGCCATTTGACTTGGCTTAATTTTTAGTTGAATTTTGTTTTTAATTTTCATTCTTCAACATTAGGTTAAATAAGAATTTTTTTTATAGGGTTATCAGGGTTTCATGACCCGAGTAATGAATTTGACAGGTTAACTTGAGTTTATCTAATATATTGTCGTTTTAATATTTAAAAAAAGTTATTGTCTTGATTTTTTTTAATCAAACTATATTTTTATCAATCACTCGAGTTTTTCTTGGACTTGTCAAGTCAATTAGATCAATCGTCATATAATTTTAATCTTTTTATGCTAAAACAACCTATCAACAACATCTATATATATAAATCTGATTTGCAGCATAGTACATGATGCATGTAAGGAAATACTATATCTACTTAGACTAGAAATAGGTAACATGGGATTTTAGTAGCTTTTGGACATCCAACCTGCACTTTTTATGAATCTCATATGCATTTAGTCATCTGAGTAAACTATATTAACTATCTTGTTTAGATTGCTTGCTTTCAAATGGTGACGCTTTTAATGTCTTAAAATGATAGTTTTTAAAGCTCAGTTTTAGTAAAAAAAAAAAAAAGAAGCAAAACTTGAGGCTATAACGTGGAGATCATAAAGCAAGCTAGGCATTGAGTAAACATTTTATAAGTTCACCCAAAGGCCTGGTTTGTATATTATGCTTTTCGTTGGACTAGAACGCATATCCTCCACATCCACTATTCAAGTTGTTGAAAAAACTAGTTTGGTCGATAATTAATAAAATATATAAATTAAATATGCTGCTGCATCAAACCAAGAAATCCGTTGTAGTCTAGTTGGTTAGGATACTCGGCTCTCACCCGAGCGACCCGGGTTCAAGTCCCGGCAACGGAAACTTTTTTTAAATTCCATCTCGAGCCTCAGTGGGGTCCATTCAGAATTTAGAAAAGGAGTGCTAAATAAATCCAGGCGGGAATTCAATTTCAATCCCAGAACCAAGCAAGCAAGCGAGCATTCCTTTCTCACCCCCTCTCTTCAATTTTTCTAATGCCTGCCCCAACGGAAGATGAACACGACTCGAAAGAGAGATTTCTCCGAAAACAATTCTTACAAGAATGGAAAATCGTCAAATCTCTCCTTGACGACATCGTTTCTAATCAACAACTCTCCGATCTCTCTTCCGTCCACAAGACCCGCTTCATTGTACTCCTCTTCTTCCTCTTTGATTCTGTATTTATTTGAACTTGAAAACAAGATAAATTTTTATCTATTTTTTTTAAATAAAATTCATAATAATTTTTTTTAATCTATTATATTACCCATATAATAAAATGGTGTTAGATTCCAATTATCATTCCAGTATTATAATGAGCCATTTTCAGGCTATGTATGGTTACTCTTCACCAAATACAGAAATGGCATTACCAGAGACGGCAGCACACGTGAATAAAAATAGTTAAGTATCGTAACAGAATCAGTTAGTTAGTTGGTATAGTAGTAGTGATAAGAAAATGATGTAAAGGCTACTGCGAAGAAGGCGACGGAGCTTGTCCTGGTGGTCTCAACGAAGAAGCAGAGTTCGTCGAGGGGCAGAGACGACGGCAATAAATCAAGAGTGGGGAGAGCTTATCGGCTTTAATTTTTATTAAGAATGAGTTTACTTTTTTTGTAACAACAGATTATCTTCAATTTCGTAGAGCTATTATCCAAGAAGTTCCTGTATTGAGTGTTTTTACTGAATTTATATAACATTAACAATATAGAACTCTGCAATGAACTTGTGCTTTCACCATTACAGGACACTTTTGATGCTAATTGAAACCACTATTATGGCGAACTCCACATTACTAGGACGAAAAGAGAGGCCTTTAGACTCCCAACTTATAGGACACGCCTGTCTGAGAAATCCATGAGCTCCCCTTTATGAACTTATTCACGGTAAAAGGGCTAGCCTCCTTCCAACTTTTAAACACGTGAAAGCCAGGCCATTTTGCCCTGTGTTCTGTAGATGCACCACAGCCTATGTTGTTATACTCTGCATAAAACAATGTATTAAGATGAACACTGCCGTCCCATGGCAACCACCCTGCTGGATCAATAAAGCCATCAATGTCCGTCTCAAAAATCACTGTCCTGGAATACTTTCTCCATGGCCTGCCTAGGAAAGTAGGGATGTTTTTGACGCCAATAAAATCCGGGGCCGGCCTAATACGCGATCCTTGAATAGAAATCCCTGTGTTTTCATCAGGGCCTTTTCTTCCCTGTGCAACTATCACGTTCTTTTGGTTTTCATTTGGTTTTCTTACGAAGATGTCGCAATTTTGCAAAACCACCGCAGCATTGCCAAATATGAAATCGAGAGTGCCATATATATGGCAGTCGCGATAAAATTGCCTTTTAGATCGTACATAGAGTGTGTTTTGGTAACCCTTGAAGCTACAACGATAAACAACCGACTGCTCTGAACTCACCATTAGTGCCACTGCTTGGCGTCCGTCGGGGCCTGCTGTGTTTTCAAATGTCATGTCTCTAGCCCAAAACCCATCTGCATGTACACCTGCACAAAATAGGAGATCAATTAGTAATTCAAATCTTAAAATTTTGATATCTATATTATTGTTGAAACAGGGCTCGATCTCAACTCTCAGCGCTTGAAAAGACAAAAAACAACAACAAATTGCACAATCTGAAATATATGCTCCACTTTCAATGATCTTACCGAATGTAGCTGTCTCGTGCGTGGCATATCCATCGCGTTTAGCATTTCTGTTGCCTGTGACAATGGTTCTATCAATGCCATCGCCCACAAACATCAATTTTTCCATGTTTTTCTTAATTACCACTTTCTCATTGTACACCCCTGCTTTAACGTAGACTATCACCCTTTGGTTTCTCCGGTTACCACCCGTTTTGTCAAGTGCAGCAAGGGCATCATTGATTGTTTTGTGTGTACCAGAGCCATCCTGTGCCACCACGTAGTCCGCCTTCGAATTTGCTGGATTCCATGATGTCAGAAGTTTCCCGTTAGGTTTTCCTGAAATGCAAAATCAGAAAAGAAATTTAATCCCAGCAAAGGCCATATACAAGTGAAATAGCCATATTAAGAATTTAAGATATACTTACTCCTTTTCAGCCCTTTACCGGACTTCACATTGAAAGCTAGAGCTTCACTAGCTTGATCAGTTTGGGTTCGGAAGTTTTCTGATTTCTCCAATTCTTGATGGCAAAAGGTAGTGGTGGCTGCTATGGCCAGAAGGAGGAAAATGGTGGCAGTACTAGCACTTGACATTTTTGTTTAATTTGAAGATCGATCTATATATGTGATACACACATATATACAGCTAGGGGAAGAAGCAAACATGTTGCTTTTTTTATCGTAACATTTTAATATTAATTATGATATTTATTTAGATTAATTACAGATAATAAAAGCAGAAGAGAGGTAAAGAGGTTCCTAAAAGTTTTGCTAAACTAAATGAATTAATTAAGATCTTAAACAAACGGAAGAGCTAAATTGAAAGATAAAGACATCCAGTTGTTAACAAGCGATGAATTTCCTGATAAATCTTGAAGTTATTGCTCTCTCTCATGAACTATGACTTTTAGTGTAAAAAATCAAGAAACTCTTCACAGATTTTTCTTAGAAAGTCTAACTCATCATAATGAGTTCTCAAGGAAACAACTAAGTGATTTTGTTTTTGATAGGCAAATACATTAAAGCATGAAGAAGGAAAAACTAACAACCCAAAAGGGTCAGAGAAAAGCTGATACAACATAAACAAAATTGTCATGCAAGGGCACGAACATAACCCCACAGCAGAAATTAGCAATAAGTAGAGATCTATCCCTTGCCAAAGCCATCCACAGGTTCGCAACCAAAGATGATTTTCTTTATCCATAGACTTTATATCCCTCTGAATTTCAATGCATCTTGTCCCCACATAACAGAGTCCTGAGGCATGGAAATCTCCATGAAGATTTAATCAGTATCTAACAATAAACACTCAATTATTTTTATTCTTGGAGGGAGTAAGTTGTCGAAGCCGACCCACCAATTCGGAAGCTCTGTTAACACCTTATTTAACGAGTGCATCTGCCATATGGTTACTGTCACGGGGTAATTTTTCGCTCCGCGAATAAACCCGTGCGACAGCCTAGTCCCTCGCTAGACTCAACCTTCTCTCCCCAATCCCACTCGTGTTTGCCTAATAACTAAGTGTTTCCCTCACCCGAGAGGTTTCCCCACTTTCCCAAGTTAAAAGACAAGCGGAATACACAAGAAGAATTGTACAACACAAAGCACACCAAGAATACAAGAAGAACTCTCAACCTTTATTTATCTCGTCAACAAAGGATTACACAATGTGTGCTATACACATAATTCGCAAGCTACACAATCAAGCTTACACACGTTATTCCTCTCTATGCATTCCCTATCTTGTATGCTCTCTATTGCCTCTCATTTAAGAGTATCAACAACTATTTATAGCCAAGTATGTGAGCTGCAAGGCTCACCCATGATCTCGTATTTTTCAGGACATAGTGAGGCATTTTCTCCCCCATGATCTCAGCAGCTTGGAGAGCACTCCAGTTATGCTCCTACGTTCTGCCCCCATGAGGCTGCCACTTCACCCACGTTCTGCCCCATGATCCTATGATCTAGGAAGACCATGACTGCCACTAACCCACGTTCTGCATGCTCACCTGGCAGCCCCATCTGCCAGCTCTTGCTTCGTCAGCTGTTGAGTCACTCGTATGCCTTGGACAGTCCTT
>Ga0307517_10011234_pt1 | contig 12425 bp, 13 predicted proteins | sample 23_EM_MG_FD_194515 | JGI IMG/M metagenome (GOLD analysis project Ga0307517, IMG submission 194515) | Populus trichocarpa ectomycorrhiza microbial communities from riparian zone in the Pacific Northwest, United States - 23_EM | ecosystem: Host-associated > Plants > Roots > Unclassified | place...
TACCCATAATCCGTAGTTGGTACATACACATCGTGATCCCTGTCGCTAGATCATCTTGTCCAAATCGACGGTGTGATCGATCGTGTTAACTTCTCCAGCCTCCACTTTGATCTCCGCGATTTTGAGAATGAAGGCGAGTTCCAAGTCAGCTATGTTCCAGCCACACCTCACGATGAGCAGATTGCGGTAGAGGGGTGTTGCCACGGCGAGCTAGATGCGATTTACGAACATGTCTCCGGCCTCGAGACCAAACACAACTACAAAATCGACTTGCTCTTGATATGCGGTGACTTTCAGGCGATACGCAACCAACAAGACCTGGAATGTATGTCTGTTCCTGACAAATTCCGCCAACTCGGCGGCTTTAACGAGTAGGTATGCTGTCATAAATCTACCGATAATTGTACTTCACGACAACGCGTCGCTACTACAGGTATTACACCGGAACCAAGGTTGCCCCGGTGCTAACGCTGGTCATCGGAGGCAACCACGAAGCTTCCAACTACATGTGGGAGCTGTACGTAGCCTGCTTCTCTCCTACGATATCCTTGGGTTGATCGTTGGGTAGGTTTCACGGCGGTTGGCTTGCCCCTAATATATTCTTCCTGGGCAACTCCGGCTGTGTCCAGGTGAACGGTGTTCGCATTGCGGGTATGTCAGGTATCTTCAACCGGAACCACTATCGCCATGGTAATAATTCATCACCTCGACTCGAGCGCGTGGTTGAACCCGTCCTCAGGTTTCTATGAGAAGATGCCTTATTCCCATGGTAGCATGCGAAGTATCTACCACATCCGCGAGTACAATTTTCGGCGGCTTGCGCTGGTGCGTGTTGTGTATTTGGTTATGGCACACCAGCGAATGACCATATGGAGTCTAGCTCTCAAAACCACATATCTTCCTCTCACACGATTGGCCGGCGTCTATTGAACATCACGGTAATCTGGGGGATCTACTGCGACGGAAGCCTTTTTTCAAGGATGATGTCAGGAACGGTGTACTGGGATCACCCCCTCTGTTTGAACTTCTGAAGACGCTGAAGCCGGATTGGTGGTTCAGCGCCCACCTCCATGTCAAATTCGAGGCAACGTTCTTCCACGACCGGGGTGCTCCAGCAGATCTCCCACCGAATCCGATCGAGAAGAATCCCGACGAAATCGTAATTGGTGAGGATGACGATGAGCCGACACCATCCGTTGCACCACCCACAGATCCTAAGCCTTCCGCCACTAACCTCAATCCCGACGAGATCACGCTGGATGACGAGGAGGAAGGTGTTGCCCCTGCTCCTGTGGCTCCACCTCCACGGGGGAAGACGAATTTCCTGGCACTCGACAAGTGCATACCCAACTCGAGGCGACAATTCTTGGAGGTGAACGCCGGTTTCCGGGGAGTTTAAATTTCGGTATTAACGGGGAGATTAGGTTGTGGACCTAGATCCCCCTGAGACCAACTCGCCTCCGAGACTAACATTTGATCCGGAATGGCTGGCAGTCGTTCGGGCCTTCGACCCGTATATGACCTTGACAGAAAAGCAACACGGTTCGTATCCTGACCACCAAGCCGCGATAGAGGCGGTTTCTCGTGAGCTGGAATGGGTCAAGCGCAACCTTCCAGAAGGTGGCCGTCAGGACATCCACGACGTCCAAATTTTTGTCATCACTGCCACGGGACCCACTCCAGAGACACAAAAGGCTAAAGGCCAGCAACGTAGTGTTATCGTGTTTTCAAAACCGGGGCACATACTGACATGTTGGCAGCCGGTTACTTCCCGAACCCCCAAACGGCCGCGCTTTGTTCCATGCTACAGATTGACAACAAGGCCGATCGCCTGAATTCCTGAAGATATGGAACCAGGGCCGTGGCGTACTCTTGGTGGTTCGATAGTAGATTCAGTAGGACGCGTAATAGCACTTTGTGGCGGCGATAAGCGTCCGCTGCTGCGAAGGGACTCTCGAATGAAAATTTGGTAAGAGTGCTACCCCCGACGTAATGGTGTGTGGGTCGGGCGATTTTGTGAAACGGAGCAACCGCTTGTACCGGCGGTTCGAAAGTGTGGTAAACTTTTAACCTGGGCAGCGGGGCAGGGGGAGGGCCCATCGTTCACGTGATCGAAATGTTAGCGCGTCACTTGGTGCTGGATTCTCACAAATACACCGTCCCACTGTAACCGCAACTCCGAGTTCCCTGCTGCCCCCAACCTATCTCGTCGCAATTACCTAGGGGTATATGCTCGAAAAGAGATGAGCGTCATCAGAACTGCTCGGTGAGCAATTGGCCGTGCGACCCAGTTTCCCGATGCTTTTATTAATAAGCACCCCGCCAGAAGGAATGTCCGTGGTCTGGTCGTACGTCCAGCTTGCCTGGGGATGGTTTGATTGATTCCGACTCAACTAATATTTCAAAACCGCAGATCTGCGATGGGCCAACTGGGAAATCTTCTCGCAAGGTCAAGTTCTCGGAGGACAGGAACACTGGCACATTGCCGAGAGGTCGGGCATGCATGCAGTGCAGGTGAGTCCCCGCTTACCAACCTATCGATTGTCCCAAATACTGAGATTGTTCTCGTGCGCAGGCGGAAAAAGAAGGTACTCTACACCTCTGGATCACGAATGTTATAATTCCGCGCTGACAGACTCCTCCAGAAGTGTGATGGTGGACTCCCTAGCTGTCGCAAATGCCGCGAAAGTCGGGACGTTGTAGAATGCACATACCGAGAATCTGAGACGGTCAAGCCAGAACCGCCGGCAGAACTACCCCTTGCTCACAGTGGGACGTTTCGCGACGTCCCTCCTACCGCCCCAAGACCACCACAATTCAGCGTGGGCCCCGTTCCTGATCTGTTCGACTGGTCCCCGGTCTCCTCGGCTATACGAGACCTCTTAAACCCCTCGAATTATTCACTATCTGGTATCTCTCCCGAAGACATGAACCTTCGATTGTGAGTGGCGCCACTACGGTTGAGGCTAGTTATCTTGATCGTACCTGTAACAGTCGCCTGGTTTTCCTCTCCTACCGTCTTGCACAGGGCATATATCTGTCGTTCGCACAACAACAGGCCATCATTCTGGGAGACACCTCGGGCTCGTTCATTCACCCCTTCTTTATCGAGTTCGCCCACTTGGTCGGATGCCATTTCCACCGACGGTACAGCTCAGATAACGATCTAATGCAGCTGGAGACTACCTACTTGTTCTCCGTTTTACGGAAGTTATCCTCCATGAAGGAGGAAGCTGATCCTTTATCCTACATCCATGCACACTGGCTTGTTGCGATGGCGTGTGTGACAACAGGGAACTCACAGAGGGCTGTCAAGTTTATGAAAGAGGCTGCCGATGCGGTTGAGCGCAACCACGATTTATTCCTGTCTCAGTTGCCCGGTCTGAGTAGCATGCCGGTCACAGTATCGGTCGACTATTCAGAGGACCTTCACGAAAGGTTGGGACTACTCGCTCATATCCTCTGGTTCAGAACATACATGTCAATATTCCTCGTCGACTCTGGAGTTTATCCGATGCCTGATAGTGTCCCTGACAAAATTCCCGTATGTGTTTCGTTGGACTGTTGTCTGTCGTTCGCTGATGCGCGGGTCTCAGCAATTAATTTTGGAAAGGTTTGAAGACATCCTCTACGGTGCACAAGGTAGCCTTCTTTCCGGCCTCAACCACCTATTTCAAAATTACCTACCGGTGAGTATCATCTTGTTTACGGGGCAATGTACTTACTGTTGCTCTAGGTTGCGTGTCCTGTCCTCTTTGAAGTGTGCCCTCTCATGGTCAGAGTACGCACGACGCTCCTTGTCCGCAAGTCACGGAAGTTGATCGCACAGCATGCATCCGAACGTCAGTGTGCATTTGTGCATGTGTTCTTCCCACTTACCCGACACCCATGTAGGAACACCGACGCTAGCCTGGTTGACACAATGCTCAGATATCTGTACCGAGCTTGGAGAGCGCGTACAATCGATACTCAAATTGATCACAAAATTCACAACCGCAAACGACCACGACAGCTGTGTCTCTCTGCGGATGTGCTCCGTGGTTTGCTTGTCTAACCTTGCGGAACTCTACCACATTTTATCGCACCATCCTCTGTGGAAACTACCAAAGGTCGCAATAGTGCGATGCGAGCAGACTATGTATCTTTTGTCCGACATGTCCAACGACCTCATGTCAGATGATGACATGCGTCATCTGCCATCTTATGCTGGTGTAAGCACCCCCAGTGCTCATCGTTTCACGTTGTGAGCTGATGTTCCTGGTTTCTTGACAGTGTTCTTGGGTCCGTGCCGCAACGCTCCTGCGTCGGGAGGTGGCAATGATGTCGTTCGAAGGGTATATCACTCACCCTGATAAGGGCGTTGACGAAATGCGGAAGTGTATAGGGGCGACCATCTCGTTCATGACTGCCACTTCGGATAGGTTTTACTCTGCATCGTCGTTCGAGCACCCATCGAGATATTGGGATAAATTGATCCCGGCCGATTAGCCCATCGCCAGGGCGGTGTACTTCAAGGCATACATTGGTTGCGGGGATTTTTGGTTTGCCCCTGAGACTTTATTCGTTCCGTTTGTTCTTTCTTTCTGTGTATTTTGGGGGATTTTGCGGGTCTGCTATCACGTTATTCGTATTTACAGTGTTATCATCTCATGTTTCATCCCTGATTGGCGTATTGCCGTGTACGTATTCGCAACCAGATTTCACTTAATCAACGGTCACTTCATTTATGCGCGAGAGACTCGCGTCAGCTACATATGTCCCATTTTTTTGGGGGGAGCGGAGGCGGGATGGGTCAGCTTACCTAATCCCCATCAGTTCCACTTCCTCCTCTGCCCGCGGTTTCGGTCTTATTCCCGCACTCGCTTTCAACCGAACCTACACCGCAGCCATGTCCGGAGCAGCAACCTCAGCAGGAGCTTCAAAATTCCAACAGTTCATGAACCACCCTGCTGGTCAGTTCGTCCCCCGTCTTTGGCAAAAAGCTGCGACTGAAGGAGTCACTTCACTCGCGTGCACGGAATAGGTCCAAGAACCGTCTTCTTCTGGGCCCCAATGATGAAGTGGTGCCTTGTCCTGGCTGGAATCAAGGATTTGAGTCGGCCAGCAGACAAACTGAGTGTGCCCCAGAACTTGGGTGAGCTGTCCAGCATCGGACGGGAGATCGGTCGCACTTATCCCACGGAACAGCCTTGGCAGCGACGGGTTTCATTTGGGTCAGATACTCACTCGTTATTACCCCGGTGAATTACAGCTTGGCCGCGGTAGGTCGTCGATACGGATGGTTGTTTGGAGCGGTTCGACTGACCAGCTTGTGTCTGTTTGCGTTGTAGGTCAACTTCTTCGTCGGAGCTACCGGCCTTGGACAGTTAGCACGCATCGCTCAGTGGGTCTAGTTCTTTGTTCCCCGTCCCTGATTATTGCCATTAACCTGCATCCGTGTCCGTACAGTCACCAAAACAACCTCAAGGCTACTTCACAAGCTACGCCAGCCCCCCAGTAGTCAATACATAGATAAATCATGATTTCTTGCCCTGAGTGGGCGATTCCCGTCTCGGCACCGTTGTCCCGGGAGAGCCGCTGGTAATACAACGCGTGGAATAAGTAGATGCCGGACTGTTCGTTGTATGTTTGCGGCGCGGCCTTGAGAAACGGATCACAAGTGAGCTGGGAAGGTGATGACAACACCGAAAGGCGAGACCGGAGCTGGAGATCCGGGGAAGACAGGGGCAGCCTGTACAGGATCTTCCGTGTTTTGATCTGCGTGGAATCAGAACACTGCCCCCCTGGATGATGCATATAGCTGGAAGACAAACGACTCGCGGGCTGGGGGATGGCCAGCGCCTGCCAGCCGCAAGAATGAAATCTTCCATCACCTGCGGCTGCTCAGTGCTCCCGACGGGCCATTCTATCCCTGATCGACATGAATGCGACCAGGGATGTCGACGATTCTAATTGCCATAGAGAAAGGAGGGTTTGAGCGAACGGTGTTCCGTGTAAACCATGCGCTCCTCGGCTGGGATGACCCGTGAAACGGGCCCAAGCACATCACGGTGGGTGGGGTCGATCCGTCGGCCGTTAAATTAGTGTGGCTGGGCTGCAGACAAACCCTATTGGCAGCAAGAGATGCGAGGACGAAAATGGCCGTCGCACATGTCGGAAATAGCTGTAGTATGTGCAGGGACAATGCAATGTCCTTCGGTGGCATTGCCCGCTGTGAAGGGATGTGTGACGTGAGTGACAGCTATAACACTTCCCCTCGCCAACGTTTGCGCGTAAAGAGGAGGACCAACAGCCAAACTCCGGTCCCTTTCGCCCTTCGCCCCCACCTCCATCTTCCTCTCTGGGATCCCCGCCTGTTCGCCGTCCGACTCGTCCTCGCCGGAAGATCTCTGGTCTGCGGACCCTGCGTGGCCTTGGTGCCCCGGCCCAACGGAGCTGGACCGACCCCCACCAGCTTGCCGTCCTTAACGGAACGCACACGCCCACGCCGCCGTCGCCGCCGGTCTCATCACCCCACCCCCACACTCTCCGTGCGCGAATATGGCTGCCGTCGCGCAGGACCCCCCACGGGAAGATCAGCCCTTCACGATGAATCCGTCGACCATGCACATATACAACGCCCCGAAACAGACTCCCGTTAGCGTTTATCCCAATGGCGATGGGCCATGTCCCTCAATGGGACAGCGACGGAGCCAAAAGCTCAACTCTGACGTTCCCGCCCCCACATCAGTCTTCACCCCACCGATATACGACCAGCAAAGCCCCCAGCTGACCCCGACCGATCACCTCCCCGTTCAGTCGTCTCACCAACCTCCGACCCAACAGCCCAGCCCGCCTCAATCTTTCAAAGACCCTTCACCCGCTCACATTAATCAGCCTTCGGACGACAAGACGCCAGAACCCGCTGATCAAGTCTCCCGCCTTCCAAACCCGGAGACCCCGGTTCAGCTGCCCCAGCCCTCTCATCTCTACGGTTCATGGCAGTCTGTCAAACCCTACGGACAGGACCCACCACCTTCTCAAGGGTCTGTGAGATCTGTACTACAACAGCCAACCCCGCAGCCGCCTGGGGAATTCGGAGGTTCTCCTTCTCAGCCCCCATCTGACAACCCTCCCATCACCAGCCCGTCCTCGATCCCCATGTCGCTCTCATCCAATCCGCGCGCGGTCCCGCAGTCCCCAAAATATGTCAACGCCCCTCTCAATGCAAGGCAGAATCCCATTTACCCGAAACCCCATATTCCCAGGGAAGAAGTTTGTTTAGAATGCGCCATGAGGGATCAGGACATGGCTGATGTGGATGTCACTTCTCCTGGTGTCTGGGAGAGAGACAGCGATGTCCACTATAGCGACCTGATTCGTTCCGAAGAAGAAGCTCTCTCGAGCGGTACCCCTCTCCCAGAAGACCGCCCTCGATCCACTGGTGACGTGCTCACCGAGACCAATCTCAGGCTTTGGCTCAGCATAGTATGCATCTTTCTTATCCTAACCAGTTGCCGTAATTTAATTGTCGTCATTCATTCTACAGAATCCACGGGAGCCAGCGTCACGGCATATGAATTTGGAGACGTATGTAAGAGCTCAGAGGTTGCTCCTTGAAGCAGAGACTCTCGCTCATGCTCGGGCAATGCAAGAATCGAGACAGCTGGAGAACAAAATGCGAGAAACCTATTCACAGCTTCGTCGCTCTGCCTACGAACTCGGCCCTCCTAGTCCTGGCCCTGGTGCAGTCACCTTTGTTGACGAAACTGGACGGATCCGACCCACTACTTCTGGTTCACATCAGCGGGCCCGCTCCCATTCACGTGATGTGACATTGCTTGAGAACGGACTGATTGTCGAACACGTGAATGTCAAGAAGGAGGAGAAGGAAGAGCGGGATAGGCGGAAGCGGGATGAACGCAGGGAACGCAGTCGCGTAAGGAAGTCATCAAGGGGTTCCGGCCATGACCCCAATTCGGTCTATGGATCACTTCACCCCTCCCAGCTCCCTACTAGCACTTCGGGCGGAAACCCTGCCGAGTACAGCCTCCGAGCATCGAGATACTCCCAGTCGTCTCTACGACCCACGAGTATATTGTCTTCGAGCATGGGGGAGAGAAGTCCAACGCTTCCCAGAGCCTACTCCACAACTTCGTTCTCTGACCTCCATAGTATCGCCGGTTCTGCGTCACCCAACCGTAAAACAAGGTTCTTTGGCAACATCAGGACTCTCAGTCCAGGGGGTTGGAGAAGCAGAGATAGCCTCACCCCATCAGGAGTCTCGGGTAGCATGATGGATATGCAGTACGCCTCGATCTCTTTCTTCCTCACCATGGTAACATCTGATCCTCATTTCCCGTATCTTAGTGTCGCGCTCCAACAAGAAGACCTGAATGAGCAGGCCTATGCCCAACATCGTGCTTCTATTCCCAATGGGGGCCTTCCCAACGCGTCAGCCCACCGTGCGAATCTCACCTCATGGCCTCAGCATGGCAACGGCAATCCGGGTCCCAGGCAGACCGTTTCCCCAACCCCGGAAGAAAAACGAAAGAAGAAGAAAGGCCTTGCCAAGTTCTGGTCGATCGTGACAGGTTCCACGCCTAGGCCCAAGTCGGAACATAATCACTCCAAATCGGTGGACCTCAAGGCAAATGGTGGGGGCCAGATCTACGGAATCACGGACGACGATTACCCACTTGCACCTCCCCCGCCGTTGAGCTACCTTGTCGACAGGGATGGGGGCGGAAACAGACCCAGACGGCATTCGAGCACACCATGTCTACCTGGAACCATCGGTCAACAACCGAGCCAAACCCTTCCTCAGTCACCTAGTCAACAAGGATCAATGTTCCAGATTCAGCAACAAGGTTATAACGGTGTACCGACTTCTCCCCCTACCGCTCCCTCGAGTAGCCTGCCGAGTCCTACCAGTCTGAGGATGCCTCCCGCGATCAGTGACACCCCCGTCTTGGTGATGACAGGTCCCTCCGAACAAGAGAACGACCTACAACAACAGCAGCTGATGGGCGAACGGAACTTCATTCCAGTTTCCAGCTCTGGTATTCCATCTCCTAGGTCTCTCTCTCCTCTTCCCCGACCACATACTATCGCCCTGGGCCGGGATAAGAATTTGCCGCCTTTGCCGCCAAACGAGAGTTCCAGCATTGGTTTCCCATCTGCTTCTGATATGGCTGTTGCCAGTCGACCTCAGACAATGTACGCCACTCTAGACGGTTCCAGGCACGTCGCACCCGCCATGGCCACCGTCAGCGAGAACTTCAGCGAGATGAGCGGATATCAGGACTCGTTGGGCCCTCCCCAAATCGCCTTCAGGAGCGATGGCAGGAGGCAGAGTTTTGGGGGGATGGAGAAACCGAGAGTTATCGGACCGAACCCTTATGATGCTCCTCGTGTTCGACAGAACGGCCCAACTCCGTATGGATATCCTCACCCCAACGGCGGGAGCTTCAACGCGTACAATACGTACCACGGAAATGGTAACGGTGTTGCCGGAGATGCCTATGGGGAATTTGGGAGCTCCAGACTATCCTTGGGTTGGTGGGAAGATATGCAGAAGTCCCAGCCCCCTCAATCCCACAGAGGCCGAATGGGCAGCACTGAGACGACCGGAACGGGCACGAGAAGCAAGACCCCATCCAAGAGAAAGAGCCGATTCGGCTTGACAGGTATATTTGGGAAGAAAAAGGACGAGACGAGTGGTGGCGAGGAGGGAGAAGGCGACAGTGTGATGTACAGCATGCCGAGTTCTGAGGCGCACCAGATCCATTTTGGCGATGGCAGGATGTCGGCTGGGGCTGCGAGGATGTCGGTCGCTTCGAGGAAGGCGGTTCAGTTGTTGGTTGAACAGGATCCCGAATTCGTGGCGTACAGGTATCCCTCAAACGATGTCCTGCAGCAGAGGTGACATGACTCGTCACTGGACACACATTCACCAACCTTTTTTTATGGTTTTCTTGTATTTTTTTCTCTCTCTCCCTATCGCATGTTTTGCTCTATCTGTCGCCGGTCACCCCTCTCCCTCTGTCATGTTCCACGTTACGACCCACTCACTCCCATTACCCCCTCTTTCCTCTCTCTCAGTCTACATACATCACTTATTTGGTTACTTCGTGCGTATCCTGCATCCCTCTTTTGGTTTTTTTCTCCCCATTACTATCATTGCTCGTTGGACTTAGAGTCACTCTAAACTCCACTCTTTTTCTCCGTTTCGGTTCCCTGGTGAAGGATCTTAGTTTATATATGTAACTCGGTTTCACACAACACATTCAGCACTTTTACATGCGCTATCCCCTCGACCGACGGACACCCCTGCTATACATTGTAGAAAATATATACTTTGAACAAAGATCTCGGTCGATGTTCGACCGACGTGGCCAATTTGAGCGATGCTGCCACCCTCAGCTGGCGAAGGTCGGCGTGATCGGCTGTTGATTGGTCCATTGAAAGTCGATCATAACCGCGTTTTGGTTCCGGGCTACGTTCTCTCTCGTCACTCGATGTCGGCCAGGAAACTGCTTGTTGATGTCCACACTCACGTCTATTTACCACGTTATGCCTCTTTTTTGCGCGCACGGCCCATTGCTCCGAGGATATTCTCGAGACCGGTTCCTGGTGAACCTGGTGTTGAGGAAGAGAGGTTGGTGATTTTGGATAATGAACCCTCTGGAGGAAGGCCGGTCGGTCCTCAGGTGATTCTCGCACAACAAAAGCGGTTTTTTGTCCTGGGATCGTGTGCTGAGGTTTTATCTGCAGTATTGGGATAGGTCTGAGAAGTTGGCGTTTATGGATAAGCATGAGATCGATGTCTCGGTCGTGAGGTGCTCTTCTTACTTACATCCTTGTCCGCATATACTCACGATTAGAGTGACGCACCGTTCCTGGTTCCACTCATCTCGTTCTTCTCGTTGACACGTGGTTCTCCCCATTCAGTTCTGCGAACCCGTGGTTGGATTTCCTACCAGCGGCGGAAGCAAACGCCTTAGCCAAGGACCTGAACGAGGACCTTGAAGAGTTTTGTTCCACCTCTCCTGAACTGGATTCTGCCTCTTCCGGGGGTGGTCCCTCGATCAAGAGGCTATATGGGCTCGGGTTGTTACCATTAGTGCCGGAGGCATCGCCTTCGGACGTCATCAAGACGATCGCACAGATAGCTTCCCTCTCTCATTTGAAAGGTGTGATTATGGGTACCCAGGGGTTAGGTCGCGGTCTTGACGATGAGGAACTCGAGCCGGTATGGGGAGAGATCGAGAAGAACGGTTTGGTGGTGTTCTTGCATCCCCATTATGGTGTGCCCAGCTCGATGTGGGGAGGGAGGGATAATGGACACGTCTTGCCGCTTGCTCTTGGGTTCCCTTTCGAAACCACGATCGTGAGTTCCCCTCCTTCTCTTGATTTTATAACTCAGATCGCTGATAGAGTGTGCCGATTTTTCAGGCTATCACGCGAATGATCCTCGCAGGTGTCCTCGACAAGTTCCCCTCACTCAAGATCATGCTCGCCCATTCTGGCGGAGCCCTGCCAGCACTTTCGTCTCGCCTGGCATCATGCATAGACCACGACCCCATCGTCGCTTCCCGTTTGAAACATGACGCTCGGTACTACCTAGGCCAACTCTACTTCGACGCCGTTGCCTATGGTTCAGAAGAGCTTGGGTTCGTCAGTAGCGCGATCGGTAGATCGTCAGCATATGACGCTCCCTCTTCTTCCGCTTCCGCGATCTCCTCGTTGGAGAGCGAAGGCAAACTCCGAACACTAGGAAGTAGCAGGATGCTATTCGGAACCGACCATCCTTTCTTCCCTCCCCTCAAGGCCACAGACAAGTGGAAGAGCGTGACAGAAAACTTGGCCGCCATAAACGGCGTCGCCGGTTGGGGAGATAAAGAGAGGGAGGCCGTGTGTGGGGGTAATGCATTACGGATCTTTAATCTTGTGTAGCTATGACGTACAGAGATTTTACAGACGGTGTATAGTCCAAGCAAAGACCGAGCGGTTTCTTGTCGTGTAATTTAGATTAAATATTATCCAACAGTGCAACGAGGACCAAATTTGACGCAGTCGGTGTAGATGTGGGAGATAACGAAGGTCAGCCAAATGAGTGTACTCGAAGCTTAGACAACAGAAAAGAAAAAGAAAGGAAAAGTGAGGTGGGTCCATGGTCATATTAGGTGAGGATGACTGAAAGGAAAGAGGCCAAAAGGATGGAGATCAGAAGTGGTCGTCCTATTTGTATATCCCAGTTAGTACTTTCCAACGCCAAAACAGCAGAAATAAGCAGCTGCGCTCACCGCTTGACAATCTCTGGCCGCTACCGCCGTCGCTACCGTCGACGCCGGTATTGAAAGTTGAACTGTAACATGGCAACCACTGGTCTAGGGCGGAGCTGAACAACGTTACGCCTTTGGCAAAAGCATCCTTCTGTTCTT
>Ga0307517_10011235_pt1 | contig 12425 bp, 3 predicted proteins | sample 23_EM_MG_FD_194515 | JGI IMG/M metagenome (GOLD analysis project Ga0307517, IMG submission 194515) | Populus trichocarpa ectomycorrhiza microbial communities from riparian zone in the Pacific Northwest, United States - 23_EM | ecosystem: Host-associated > Plants > Roots > Unclassified | place...
GCAAATAGAGAGAGATTCATACATCTTATTCTGTCGTCTACTCCTCTGCATATGATCCACAAAGGGAGTTGAGGAGGAAGAAAATCAATCTCTGTAAATTAGACATGCACGACAGTTATGAGATTAAAACAATAATAATTCCCTGCACAGTTGCACTGAATCTGAAATTTGAAAAATCCTTTAATTTCACATTGATAATATGAAATAATCACAAAGGTAAATGGGTTGGATGCAGGCAACTGGATGGCATGGATTAGCGACAGGAGGAAATAGGAAGGATAATTGATGTCCTTGAACTTCTCCTTCAAGATTAATCCGGATGAATTTTTCGTATCGCGGGATTTATATGTACTTCGTTATTTTTAAATATATATTTCCATGAATTTGAGTTAAATAAACCATGCATGCACATGGGCGAGCGCGCGAGCACACATATATGAATGTTATGTATCTTTACAATCCAATTTTCCACATGTTGCAAATGAACGTCTAGTGCAAGTTCCTCAAATTCATTTATTGACAATGAACGTTAACACAGGCCATAGTGGAACACTATGTATCGGGGCTTAATAGAATGCAGTCAATGATAAATATATGCTTTTGAATAAATGGAAATGTTTGGAAACAGAGTTAAAATGCTTGGGAGGGTGGAGGATACTTAAACATCAGCTCAAATAAGAAAGAGAAGAGAAGCAGAAACGGTGGAAATGCAACTTCAGCAGGAAGATAATGAAGGTAAAATGGGCTAGTGCATGCATGTGAGATCGAAGAGGTAACTAGATTGCCTGCCATTATAGCCGCCTCCAGCGGTAAGTTATCACACTGCATGTGCTGCCTCACTATTTAAGCAAACTCAGTGTCGTTTGTTGTGGAGGATGATACAGAGGGTGATCCGAGTCTTTACCGTTCTTCATTGCTACAATCTGCACGTAATACAATTAACCCAGTTTTCCACGTGTTGCAAGTAAAATTCCAATATGCACTTGCTGAAAGAGCAAATGGCAACAGGATTAAACACTCTTTACCTGTTTCTCTAGCAGCTGGTTTTCTTCTTTCAGCATCTTTTCCTGTTGAGAGCAAAAGACATTCATATAAAAATCAAAGTTACCTAATTCAGTTTTCCTATATATATATAAATAATAAAGACATTTGATTATGAGATCACTTCATTCATGTAGAATGGCACACAGGCAAACTGCACTTGAGCACACAGCACTAAAGAACACAAAGAAAGAGCAGAAAGCCCGCATGATTTTTTCTCTCGTCTGTGGCTTGCTTTATATTCATAAATTACTGCTTTCCCTTCCTCGTGACATTTAATTTAGTAACTATCTTACTTCATTGATTTACCTAATGATGTTCCTCGAATAAGAATGAACGGTTACTAGAGACTATGCATAGGCCCAAACTTGACCATGGTCAGACAATACAGGGGGGACCTAGGCCCAAACTTGACCATCTCACCACACAGTATATCATGCATTATTCTTCTAGAGATCATAATAATGTGCGAGGATTCGAAGTATGCAGCAAAATAGTTTTTAGTCGAAAGTTTTCTCATACTTGGATTGTACGATAAGCAAGCGTTACCTTTGAAGTCAATTTTAGCTTTGACGTCCTTAGGAAATAGTTTTTAGCAGACAGCAGGAAAGACTTACGAATTGATTATGCCCAACAATGAATAGTGCTAGTTATCCAACAGTAAAACCAGAAATTAGGAATGCAATAATATCACCTAAAGCTCATTAAGGTTGACTAGCCATAATTGCTTTGGACCGGCTCTGTTCTACTATTTTGCTAAGAAGCATTCTGGATTTTTTTTAAATTAAACTTCAGGATAGCATGCCCATTTAAAACATAATGCAGGAGGTTGATCAAAAGTTCTTAGACGACAATTAAAGCATGATCAATAGACCGATTGCATCCTTGGAAGATCATCGTTGACAATTAATTCAGATATCATTGATGCAGTAAAGGGATGCTATATGCTATATGCTGGTCCAAGAATCCTGGACATGACATGATCTGAGCATTTTAGCAGCTATAAAATGCTGGATGCAAACAACGGGTAGGTTTTCTTAATTATGAATAAGATGTTTCAGAAGTTTTCTCATACTTGGATTGTATGATGATAAGCAAACCTGGAAGTTTTTGTATCAGAAACCTTCTCTGGTCAAAAGAGCTACTAGAGAAAAATGAGGATCCTAAGATCATGTCTTGCTCTCTCCATGCAGCATTCATGCATTGATTGCAAATGGGGGTTTATATATTGCAGAAAATGATTTTCAAAGCAGTTATAACCAAATGCACTTTCATACCTGGTCGTGGAGGGACTTCACTGATTCCAACATCATTTGTATCTGAAACAAAAAGAAAAATGATGAAAAGAACTGTAGTGATATTACGAGATAGTATAGTTGTGCTGGTGAACGGGATGTGCCCAGAAATACAAAATACACTTCAATGTTCTAAAATTCTAGAATAGAAAACAAACTAGCAATCAAGCAACAAATAGTGGATTGAAGATAGTGTCTGTCATAATAATCAATTATATTCTTTCAAACCTCTAACTAGATTCCTAGCTTTTCCAACTGAGAGTAACTTTAGGGTTGCAAGTCTTCTATTTCTTATAGCTTCCCTTCAATGTTATCAACTAAATTCTTCAATTCTACATTTTAAGCAACAATGACACCATATAGCTCTTAAAGCTTTCTTAAAACTTTTTCCCTTAGCATCATTAGTTATCAAATTTTCTTTAGACTTTTCTTGACCCAAACACTTTTTTTACACAACAACTTCTTTCTTATTAAGAAATGGAGCATTGAAAGTCTCTAAGAGCAAAAATTCTTCTTCGAGAAGGATAACACTTCCGAACAGAATTTTCAACTTGAGGAATAACATCCATCTTTGTAGATGACTGGTCCAGCTTTGCGTCCAACTTTTGTTATTGTAGGTTGTTTGAACAATTCCCACCTTCCCAAGCATCATCTTTTGATAAAAGTTTTTATTTTTCAAAACGAGCCAAAGAACTCTCCATAGACATTGGACATTCAGAATTATCTTCTTTATTCGGATAAGAACCATTGTTACTTCCTTATATATGATTTGGTAATGCAGCTTCATTTCATAGAGATGACCTTATAGGTGTTGCAATAGACTATACTTCATCTTGTTCACATTCTTTTTCTTTGCATGAAAGAAAAATACCTTTAGAGCTTTAAACTTGTAATGAAACCTTCTCTTTACAAGGATCAATAGAAGAGAGTTCTAGTTGTTGATTTGGTTCTCCATCATGATCAAGATTACGGTCGCAATCTTGATCACAATCACAATCCTGATATATTTTAACATCATATAGACCAAACAAGACATAATAGCCTATTCATGTTAATTATACTATAGACAATAATTTTTTCTTCGTGCTTGAGACATGATAAACATCTTGAAGATGTACATGATCAGATTTATAGCGAAGCGTGTTTATCATCTTACCAATATAAGTGATTGGTAATCTTGAGTTGTCAGTTATCACCACTACACAATTTTTTCTTCTTTTACTTTGTTAGATGCTGTAACTTTTGTTTATCACCTTTCATGTGATTACAACACTGGAGCAATGATCCAATCACTTTCATAATTGATTCAATCGTCAATTATCATTGTCAATGCTAATTCTTCCCCTTCTTTGACAAAGGATGCTTTAGCATTCCATTCATCTTCAACCTGCCTTTCTAAACTTGAAATAATAACATTGTTTCCACAATTATGGTAATTTCTTTAATAGGCCTTTTGAACCAATAATATTTCTTTATGTGATCACTCTTTCCACAATTATAACAGTTGCCTTCAATTCTTCTATCATTTTCATAATTCTTTAAAGCTCCTTTTTTTATGAAAGCCTTCTTTCCTTCGATAATTCTTTTTTATCACCATCCTTATTAGATTTACCACCAATGTGCCAATTGTGAATTCTGTCCTCACGAGTAAGCCACTGTTTACTCCTGCCATTGTTTGTGTAGAGTAATTTCTCTTCACCCTTCAATGAGACTCCCGTCATATGTTTAGCCATATTTTCTTGACTAACATGCAGATTTTTAAACTTAACTATTGATGGTTGAGTAGGTCATCCTTGTAGTGTAGCAACAAAAGTCTGATATTTAGGTTTCCAACCATGGATGATTATTCTTTTCATCCTTGTTTCACTAATAGTTGCTTCAAAGTCTAATTTAGAAATCTCATGATTTCACCTAATTAAAGCATTGAGGAATCATCATATCTTATTGTGTCAATGACAATAACTCATTCTCGAGAAATTAAAATATAGTATCAAAATACTAGCAATGGTGTCTCATGCTTCTTTTGGCATTGTAGCATCCCAAATATTCTTCAACATATATTCTTCAAGGACTCCATTAGTATTTCTGGAAGTTCATGTGTTTTCACGTCCTTGACTATCTCTTATAGATCCTAGCCTTGCTTGTACGACATCATACATGTTGCCCATGTACTGTAATTCTGATTGTTAAGCTTTTTTATCCCTTTAACAATTTAAAGATCTCCTATTGTTTACTGCAACAAAAAACAAGTTGTTTGTTGTCGTGATCTACTAGAAGTTGTTGGAATGTGTGAGGCTATTAGAAGAACTTATATGATTATGTGATCAACTGGACTCATAATATTTCATAGCACTAATAATATTGTCAAACATTACATAGTTCTAATGATATTAGAACTTTTGTAAACTATGAACTATAAACTATACATTTCATTGAAGAAGGTGAAATGCAAACTTTGTACCAAGATATTTAAGCATCATATAGTAAAAGCCTAACTTTGTGATGTACCTGAAACCAGGCAACCTGTACGATGACTTTAGTGTTAGGGGATCCTAACCCAAACGTGTCCACAATGACTTCGGTATAAATGAACCTTAGACCACGCATTTTGAAAATGACTTTGGAGTAAGCACATGTCCTAAAATAAATTAAACGTCTATATTTATTCTCTATCCTAATTTTAATAATTATTGGATAGTTAGATAATTGGTCAGTGTTTCTCTCGTTGGTCCCTGGATGTTTTAAAATTAGGTCACAGTGAGATAGTTCACTTATCTGGGAATGCGTGATCCAGTATTATAGAATCTGGTTATATGAAGGTTAGATTTTGCTTTAAAACTCTTCTCTTTGCTGCATCATAGGTATGGAAGAAGACGCCCTAAACCAAGCTCAAATCCTGATGCAGAGTTTGTCAAGTATAAAATGGTGCAAGTATCGAGGAACACAATCTAAAATATTTATAACACTTGTCCAGTGGAAATAAGAGGGTTCCCGATGCATCACAATACGGATTTCAAATGACAAAGGACAAAAGAATTCACAAAAGAGAGACAATTAACCTTTCTAGCTCTGACATGTGTTAGAGTAGCATTCAGTTGTTTCTCTAGTTCCACGAGGTCACTCAAGGTCAACTCCATAGCATATGGACCTTCAAGGTTCCTGTGACAGAACATACGTTAGTAGATGTTACGCATTTTTAATTAAGTTAACACATGAAGTAAGTATGCTGGAAATTGAACGAGAAACCTTTCAACCATTAGTAGCAGCTCTGCAAGTGATTTCAAGTTCGCATGTTTACCACAATATACCTGCTTAGGAAATATATATTTAGCAGTTGGTTCCATACTACAAGGAATATAAATTTAGAAATGAGGAAAGAATAATGCTATGTAAAAAATCAAGCCATAAATCTATTTTCTTTTTCTTAATTCTCTCTGTTGTTATGACGGTATTTGCACTACCAATAATCCAAATGACAGAAGCATTGCATACCTCTGCATGATTAGCATCTTTGGATGAAGTTGCCTTTTTTTTAAAATGACTCGTGTAACGCTTGAGGATACTGGTTGTACTGTATTGTATAAGAACAAGATGAGTCTTGGTAACTAAAATCAAATCTTGAGATAAATAATATAATATTTAATTATACCTAGCAAGATGACAATGTATCAGGGTGAGTAAAACAACACCTCAAAATAATCAATTCGATGGCATAAGACAATGAACAAATAGATGATTTTTTGGTTTGATTTCTTAGTTCGTTGCAAAACTTTGCTTGGTCGAAGAACAAATAGATGTTATCCTAACCAATAAAAACATTTGTCATTCTTTTGTATTATGAAAAATCATTAGTTTTAAGCTGTCACTTTCTTATGTTTTCATCCAACAACATGATGTGTACATTAGAAAGATCTTATAAAATGTTTATCATGTAATACGATCAATCAAAAAACCTTCATTCAAATCATGAAGATTTCTAAGAGGAATCTTATGTGCTTATATTCCATGAAAAGAGGGGTTTAAGGGATTGGATCATCATGGCATTAATTAAAGTCAAAATCATTGTTTGATAGCTCTAAGAAACTTAGCTACACTTAGGAGAAGATTTTAACTAAGAAACCATATCTCGCTCCTTTATAGATATTGATGTGACAAAGGCTCCATACACTTACGAAAGAAGTGTTTGATAGTGACCACATAAAAAAATCCTACCTTGTACCACTTAAATTATTCACCCATCACTATGAATTCAAGATTACAAAAAAACTATTTCGGAAAAAGAGAACCTTCCACCTATCAAATCATTCACCTTGAAAAAAAATCTAGTCTTATTAACAGTTAAGATATAATTGGTTTTTGTTTCTAATAGATGCCTTTTTTTAGTTTAGTTTCATGTAGCTTGATGATTAATCTGCAAGCTTTTGATTCTACGGATCATGAATTTTCTTCATCAAACCCTTTTCTTTCGCAACCACTTGTTTGATCTTTTCATATAGGGTCATGTTTCATATTGGACAAAATGGTTATTTTGGGTTGGATGTCGATTTTGGTCTAAATCAACCCAACCCAACCCATGCACACCTTTACGCCCTATATCATAAGGGGTCAAGAGTTAGATTCTAGGTAATCTCATTCTCGTAATAGAAACTTGTCAATCTTATTGCACACAACCTATTGTCCGTCATGCACAATTATATTCCATCACGTGCTTTCATTAAAGAACCACCTCAGGGGAAAACAAAGGACAAAAGACAAATTGTGTGTTTTACTTAATTCTCTTTTATGTTAGGAAGATTGAAAATGTGATAATGAAAGAGAGATGAATCCTTTCAATTTATTTCTTTCATTAGCATTATGCAGTTATAACCAAGGTTGTTAAAAACGCTCTTTTAACACGATATGAAAAATAAAATGTAAATTCGGATTGTAAAAACAAATCATAAAATCATAAGTAATTTTTTTTCATACATTGTTAATACAAAAAATAAGCAATTCCATCAATAAAAATATGGTATAATTGTTCTTGTATGACAAAATCCCACCATGCAAGATCCAAGAAAAAAAAGTTAGGAGTGGTTGGTAAAACTCCACGTTAAGAAAAAAACATTGAAAACAATTATGTTTTCATAACTATGCTTTCATGTTGGCTAACACCAGTTCCATTGCTCCTTTTAAATGCATGATCATTTGTAATGTTTTAGCTTATCTGATGTTTTTCGCCTTGATGAATAATACATCACTTTTTGATATGATTATTCTTTCTTCTAGATCTTGTTATACTTTTATAAGTTTTAGATATTATTTGTTACACACCATGAATCTCAACAGGTGAATCAATAAGGAATTGTAGGTTTTGTATGAACTAAAATGAATGATTCAAACAATTCAAAGTATGATTTTTTTTAATCTTGAAGTCTAGTTCCTTATTAAATCATATCTTAGACAAGTTATGAGATTTTTTATAGAGAAATCATAATGATGTAAACTTGTTTAAAAAACTATGGTATTTAAGCATAAATACATGGTGGATCAAATTTTAAAATATGGTTTGTCACTCCTGTTTGTAAAAAAAAATCCTTATAGAATAAGAATTTTCAAAGTTTTGTCCTATAATAGATAATTTTTTATTTGTTAGGAAAGGTTTAAGCAAAACTATGTTTCTTTCATCTTTGCACTATTGATTGAAGAAAGAATCCATAGATACAAGCGTTTGTGGGGCTCATGATTGGTAGTAAAATCACAATCTTACCAAATTTTCATGATTTTACATGATTTTAGTATGATTTTATCATTTCCCATTTCTTTGTGATTTTGCACGATAAGTATACGATTTTATGAGTCAACTCGTGATTTTAACAACCTTGATTGTCAAATAATCATCTCAACCCAAAAGCTTAAGCTGTTAGGTGAGGTCCAAAGATATGATTTATATAATTCTCTAACACAACCTTTCAAATGAAAGCCCCTTGGGCTTGAAACTTGCATAGACTTATAGTACATTGTGCTTAATGTTTATCAAATAGATTGAGGGTGGTGAGATTTAAACTCATGATCGCTTAATCTACAAGACTCTAATATTATGTTAAAGAACTATCTTAACCCAAAAACTTATATTGTTAAGTAAGTTCTCAAGATATAATTTATATGATTCTCTACCAATAACCTCTCATACATCCTCCTCCTTTCCACCTTAGGAGCTAGAATTTTCTGTTTTAAGAAAAAAAGAAGTTAACATCCTAAAGAATTTAGGAACAAATAATCCCATGGTCTCTGCATTATGTAGCAGTAATAAAAAAAGATCTTTCTGATTATTACGAAGTGAAGAACTTCACGAGAGATAACAACATGATGTCCATCACAGATCTGATGGGTCGAACATCAAGTAAAAATCTTAGGACATTTAATGACTACTAGTTTTTTTTACAAGCGTCACACATGTATGATTTAACTATTTTAAAAATATCTTCTGATCTTTAATATATGTAGCTTGTTATGGATTAATAATTAATGAGAAATCATGAATACTTGTCAAATTAAGATATTTGATTTGAAGGCAAGCAAGTTTATATACATTTTGATAATTTATTCTATTTTTAAAACATAGAAAATAAAAGTCAAGACGTAAAATGGAAGTACCATCTTTCAATGTTTAATACATAGATAATCTCTAAAAAGTATACTTAGAAGTTGAAATGATATTTTTGGTATCATGTTATTGTAATAAATTTATATAGTACTTCCAAGATTAAAATAAAATATATATATATAAAGAAAAACGAAGTTCCAATTTTTTTATAAAATACTTTTTTTCATTTTTATTTTAAAAAGCTAGTTTGATTAGATGATGACATCGAACTATTAGATACAAAAATAATATGCTATAAATTATCCTGGTTATATCTCTCACATGGCTTACATAACTCTCCTCTGACTAAATTCAAATTTGAGTGCTTCGAATAAATATAATAATAAATTCAAAGTTGAGTGCTTTGACTAAATCCAAAGTTTATTAACATACTTATAATAAATAGAATCATTGATATTAAAATAATAATAATAAGTAATCCAATAATTTTTCAAAGTTATTTTACTACAATATTTAATAAATATCTATAGTTTAAAACTCTTGAAAAGATTTTGCAGAAAATATAAGTTTGATAAGTTATTAGATGATAGACACTAACATTTAAGTTTTAACATAATAAAACTACAATGTATTTTTCTAACTCAATAATTATCATGATAAATATATTTCTCCATTTTTTTTTCTAAAAGAGATAATTTTTTAATAAAATCTGTTTATATTGCATGAAGATATAAGGTGTTAAGATGTGAAGAAATTAATTTTACTCAAATCTTATTAACTATTATATTTGATAATTGAATTTGAATTTGAATTTGATTCAAAAGACCTAGACTTTAAGTTTTATGGTTTATAATACATTCTTAACTTTATATATTATTTTTTTAAATTTTATTTATTTAATATGAAATTGATGGCTCTTACATATCCTTTAATGCAATTATAATAGCATTAATGTTATACTATATACAAATCTTTTTATTTGAAGAACTCTTTTCAATTATATGTGACGTGGAGCAAAATTAACAATACATAGATGGATAAGAACTTTAAAGATTTATTTTTATTAAGTTAATATTTTTATAACATTGGTAGAGTTTATAATATTGGTTGAGTCTATCAAAAGTAATAACATAAATTTTGTGAATTTTTAAATGGCTTGAAGTTAATGTTAAACAATAAAAAAATAAATAAGAAGACCTTATGAAGAAAAATAGAGGATCTAGTTCAATAATTTGATAAATTTTGATGTGCATTGGTTCTTTTCTAAATCTAGTAAAATCAGTTTTTCTTATTTTATTTTTATGTATTTTTAATTTTTTTTATTAACGTGGGTGTCCAGACCAGCTTGCGGGCACTTCGACTAATCTCACGGGCCCTAAAGTTAACGATAATATAAACCTTCAGTGGTCCTGAGGTTTGTGAGACTTGAATCGTTGATCTCTAGGGAGCAAATTTAGGACCTGACCAGTTGAGATATATCCCTCAGGATTGTATTTTTAAAATTTTGATACTTAAGTAAAGTGTTAATGTGTTATGTCAAATGATGTATAAATAGAAAATATTGAAATAAGTGTGATTTAACATAGCTTTTAGAAATTAAATTTTCTTTTCTAATAATCCGTCTTCTTTTTAACAAGAGTTGGGAGTGAAATTTATATGTTAGTATTCGAGAGTGTTAGTGAAATTAAGGTTATCATCCAATTGATCCAGTAATTGAAGATGACGTGTGATGTTGCGCATTAAAATAAAATAAAATTGGCACTCCGTTTAGGCTGGCAGCTATTAGCACACATCTTACTAATTCTCAACTATTAACACACATTTTAATGTACTGTTTTTCAAGTTATGAAGGGTCAAAACTCGATATTATACACCGCCACACACGCACAAAATTTTTACAATTTGTTGATATATTCTATAACATTTTCTTCAAGGACATGTTTTTACATAGGATTGCTAATATCTTTCTAGCCAATGATAGGTAATACAAATATACACCACATTCAATGCAATCAAACACTTTTTTTTTATCAATATTTATTGTCATTAATATTTACTAATCACTTCACCAATAACATGTTTATATTCAATAATGAACACAGTATTTTCACTAATGAATTTTTATGCAACTCACGAGGTAATCTAATATGACCAAGATCTATAAATACATTCGTCACCAAGTAAACAAAACATGTTTCAAATTCAACATTTTTCTACACTTATATTTGTTTTCAATTTTCTTATGCATATATCTACTAATTTAAGTAGCGAAGAGTCTTTTATTCTATAAAAAACTTATTTTTTCAAGAAAACTTTTAATCATTGATCAAACTCAACCAGTAAATCTAGACATAAGAACCATATCAAACTCATATATCCTGGCCTAAAATAGTAACTCGTGAATAAATTTTCTATGGAAAATTTTTTCAAGATTTTATCCAAGTGGATAGTCAAATTTTTTATAGAATGAAAATTGAACTCGTATACCAAAATAATGCTGTAACGTGAACCAAGTTTTACAACTTCCATGCCCATAAGAGTACAAGTGAGAAGATTTTCTTATGCCATGTATATTTGAGTAATGGTATCATAATTTAATTAAGATTTTAAAACAAATCCAATTGTTTTATAAAATAAGTCTGGTTTATATTTGGGACAAAGATAGTACATTTCTAGGTTGTTTGAATCAACTCTCTATTGTAATTGAATTCAAATATTAATATAATGTTTGGTTTGAATTTAATTGATGAATAAGTTGAATTCACGTATTTGAAAAAGATCAAATTCAATTCATTTTATTTTTTATATTACTCTCATTACCTAATTTACTTTAGTTCTTCAAAAATCTTTTCTTTTTTTAAAAAAAGCTAGATAGGTATTTTAAAAAAGTTAGTTTTCATATTAAATTTTTTCTCTTTGAGATTCTAAATCAGATGGGTTGATCTTTGATTTACTTGTAGTACGTATTTTTAAAGATTGAATTCGATTTAAAATTCAATTCTTAATATTTAATAGTATTCGAAACATAATATTTCATTAAAATCTCTTAATTCAATTTAATTATAAGGTTCCAAACATATTATTCTATATTTCATAAAAAGAGAACTGACTGGCCACGTTTATTATGGTTGGTTCAGTTGTAGTTAATAATTGAATGATTTAGTTTCGATTATGATTATGGTTTTCATTATAACCAACCATATTTGAACTGAAAGAATAATATTTACCTCTTTCAACTGTTTTCGTATTAAGTATTGAAATACTATAATTATTCCATTAATTATAAATAATTAGTAACGATCATTTCATATATTCTTTGAGAATGCTTAACTTTTACTATGACGTAGAGAGTTACTTTATATTTGAACAACTACATTGGTGGTTATCAGCAGAAATGAATATTTTATATGATTTAAGAATACTTTCATGTGCAAATTCTATTTGACTTTTTTAATATTATATATTTTATAATTAATGTTTTAGCTGAAAGAGGGTTAATAACT
>Ga0307517_10011237_pt1 | contig 12425 bp, 5 predicted proteins | sample 23_EM_MG_FD_194515 | JGI IMG/M metagenome (GOLD analysis project Ga0307517, IMG submission 194515) | Populus trichocarpa ectomycorrhiza microbial communities from riparian zone in the Pacific Northwest, United States - 23_EM | ecosystem: Host-associated > Plants > Roots > Unclassified | place...
TACATATATGCCCGGGCGATATTTTTTTTTTGGGATAATTTAATATTGGGAGGGTAAAATGGCTGAAATATCCTTCTTTCAGGGGACGCCGAAAGGGAGTTGATATACTTTACTTTCCTCGTCTTCGGTCAAAAAGTTTTTGTTCTCTACTATTCTTATTTTTTTATTATTAATATAAATATTCGTATCTCGATTAATTTTATAAGATCTGAAATTAATAATTATATAAATTTACTTAAAAATTTAAGTAATCAAAATGATAAAACTCTTATCTTATTGAATCTGAGAGTTGATCTTTAAATAGCCTTTACAGTAATAAAAATATGAAAAATATGCAGCCCACATAATAGCTTTCTAGACGTGTGGTATACTAGCAAATGAACAGGTCAAAAAACAACAAGCTATCTCTTAACAATAGAGATTTATTAAACATATTTTAATCATAATACAACTACTTTTAACAAGCCTCTAATAGCCCTGAAATTTATAAAACTCAAATTGATAATCTCTAAAGAGCAAACCTATAATCTATAAGTTAAACTACACCCCTCATGATTTTATGAATTTGAATTCTTGCACGCAAGGGAGGTGCAAATTCTCAGCACGTTTACAAAACAATGCATTTATTATTTTCTGCTTGTTGAATCATTTCACACTTCTATTTTTAAATACATTGAAGAATTATATATAAAAATTAAAATGAGAGATCCATTGGCTTAAAGAAGATAAACATGAAAGATAATTGTTAAAAAAACAATAACAAAGCAAATATAAGAAACCAGTATGTTATTTTTATTTTCTTATCTTATAAAATAAAACAAATTATTTCGTAATTGTTAAAATAGCATTAACGTGATAGATATATTATTGTGATTTGAAGCAAAGTTAACACCGGAATAAAAATCACATCACAAAGTTAATTAACTAATAAATCTCAAGTATCAAGAAGATTGCTTTCTACTTTTTAAATAATATATTATAAGTCAAATCTAATATCTTCCATTCAACATCATATTTTTATATTTTTATACGGATTAAACAACTCTTGTGTTTGATTCCAAAACTAAAATTAAAAGTAAAAATAATTGAAAGATTGTATTTAATTTGGTTAATGTCTCATGATAAATAAATATTAAAAAAACAAAAATAGGTATAAAATAAATATAAATTTAAAATAAATTGTTAAGTTTTAATATATATATATATATATATATATATATATATATATATTTTTTATCACCACCGTCTCTTATTATTTATTCATGCAACTAAATTAAAAAACCTTGCAAGAGAAGGTCGAATTTTCCATCACCAAGAAAAGACCCAAAAGAAAAGGTACAGAAATCCAAGAGTCGAAAGGGCAAGATAGTCATCAAGCGAGTAATAATCATCCAATTAAAGACTCAAAAATCCGTAATGTCATTCTCGTAAATCAGTTCGAAACCATGCCTACTTACCAAACCTTACAGTGTCTGCCTACTCTCTATCTCACAGAGGAAGAAAGTAAGCAGGTGTGTAAAATACTCTGGAGAGTCATTTCAGATCCGTGGATTCTGTCTCCTTCCTTCATTTCTTGACTGCCCACTCGGTCTCTTCCTCCCCCTCCCCCTTCCCCGCTCTACGGAAAGCAAAAAACCAGCCCAAAATTAGCACGATAACAATCAAACTCTGTTTCCCTTTGGATCTCCATGTTCTCTCTTTGAGCTTTGTCACTGATATAGTGTCTTTAACCGGTGAGTTGATTTACTCTTTGTCTTGTTTCACTTTGTTGTTGAGATTATGGTGAAGTTGTTGTCTTTTTCGAGTTTCAAGTACGGTTTTTGGTTTATCTTTCTGATGCGACTCATGCTGCGTTTTTTACAGCTTGGTGAAGGGGTTTGTGATCTTTGTTTCTAACTGGGAGAGGACTCCGATCCGATCCGTTTTGATCTTATCTAATCAGGTTCTGAATATATTTTTATTTTTGTTATAAGCTGGCTTTGAATCTTGTGATGCTTGATTTGGATTTGTCATGGAGGAGATCTAGAACTTTCGCTGTGAATTTGCTTCAGATTTAATCGTAGAAGTTTTGATTTTTAGAGGGATTTTGTTAGAATTGGGTTTTAGCTGAAAGAGTACAGCAGCTGAATTGGTGAGCATTTCAAATTATGGAGACGCTTGTTGTTGTGGCTCAACACAGGAATCAGTACTACACCAAAGTTAGGTCAAATGGGCCTGCTAAATTTGGGACTTCACCTTCTAAGCACTTTAAGGATATCAATTGCAGGACTTTTCAATCCAGGGACGGGATACTCCCAACCCCATTTCAGGCTTCCACTACCACTGTAACCAAAATCACCAGCCATGTTCCTCCCACTTCTAACTCTCCAAAAACACCACCACCTGCTATTAAGTCTCAATTTAATTCTCATCCTGTTGACAATGGTAACTTTAAGACCATTTCGAAAAGCTCTCCCATAACCATTAATGTCACAGTTCCTAGAAAGGAGACATCTTTTTATGAGGACATGGGTTTTGGGAATGAGAATTTACCCTTCTCGGAGCGTTGGGCTGGTCCGGCGTATTCGAATTCTCCACCACCTAGTTCTTTGCCGATTCCCAAGTTCTCAATGAGGCCACCAAAGCGAACAGTGTCCCTTGATTTACCTGTGAACCATGGTACTGATTTTAATGTGCAGCCAACTGCCAAGTCTGCACCAGCTTCTCCTTCTAGGGAGCATAGCCCATCTATGAAAGATTTGTTTCTTAGTGCTGACTCTGCGACAAAGACTCTGCGTCGCATTCTCAACCTTGATGTGGCGGATGAGTGAAGCTTAAGGGGCCTTTTGCTCCTGTAAATAGTGAATTTCAGTGGTAGATGTATATAGATGAATAAAGCAGCCAGTAGTGTCGGTTTCTTTAGTTTTTGGTGGCGGCGGAAACAGTCCTGGCTTGGTGGGTCAATAATTTCTGATGTTACACTGAGAAACTGATTTGTGACCTGTAGTGATCTGGTAGCAAGGCAAGCAGGCAGGCTTACCAAGTACATGACTTTGGAGCTAAGATGAGGCAGGTTAATTGTAATTTGGACAATGTGAAGCGGATGGAAGCTGACTCCAATACTTTCGAGAAGCAGAAGGGAACTTAAAATGAAGTTAAAGAGAATGTCATTTCTTCAGAGGGACGGGGCAACTTACTATTTTCAATTCTATCATGCCCTAACGATGCAAATCTATTTGCATAATCTCCTTGTGGGATGTTTATTAGCTCTACTCTAGCTCGAGTAGAATTTAGACCTATAGCATCAAACACAATGTATATACTGCATTGCGACTTTGATTAGTCTTGTAGTTCCGTAGGTTTCTGTCTTATTTTCATATCTTGACTTTCTTTTCGTTGTTTCAATTCCACCTTTTTCCAACTACACTTTCAACTGCTATCATTAATTAGCCTCTTAGATTCCTAGTATAGAATTGCCTCAATTGGCAACATAGATGATCTGTTTTCTTGTGACCGTTTCCTTGCTTCAGCACCTCTCAACAATCAACTCCTCTTATATAAATATTCACCATTTCTTTCTTTCTTCTCTAAGTAGCTCCAATTCCCTGTACACCATTTCATCTTTAGTTAGCTCTAACTCCTTGCACACCCTGCATGGGTGCTGTTTCTCCTTGGCCATCTTTTCTGTTTTTTAAGAGGGAAAAGTGGGAAGAGGAACTGAAAACAGTTGTTAGTGTCTTCTGCTCCTTTGGTCTTCTAAGATCAATCCTATCCGTGTTGCTCTGTCCTGCTGCAAGCCTATCAGTTTCTTGTTATTCTGAGCAGGTAATAGGGCCTCTTATTTGCCAACGATGATGTGTATATTCCTTGGAGATTGTCGACCACGCCAAGCCAAGGTAATAGTTTACCAGTCTTCATCTTGAATGCTTTGACAACGTAAATTATATTGTTTTTTAAATATCAATTGATTGTTACTGATGTTTACTCAACATGTGTGTTCCAGGCAGCTGCTTGTCCAAGAACATATCAGGAGGCAGTTGTAGGAGGACATGTTCGTGATAGATGTAGTCCTAAAAGTTAAGTCTTATTAGGGTTCATCCATACGTGTTTTCTATTTCTTGTCACTTGTGACCAAGACTTTAGTGCAACATGTGTCTTGCTGTTTGTCTTGTGTTACCAGGAGCCCCTTTCATTAGTCGAGTTATGCGTGCTGTTGGACCAATGTCGTGTTTACAATGTCATTATGTATCCAGACTTCAATGTATCAAAGTTTATTGCATCGTTTCTTTCTTGTGTTTGGATGAAGCTGATTTTTGTTATCAAAATTATATTATGGATATATTGAAGGGTACAATTGGTTGGATGCTTTTGCATGAGTTTGTCTCTACCCAAACTAGTATTGAGTGCAGTTTTAGATAAATGGCCATCACGGTTTGTTCTTGGATAGCGTTTCTTGATTGAAGTTTACTATATTTGAACTACGATCTTGGTATCTTCCATTTTAATGTGCATCCATAATCATTTCTTTCTGGCACCATAACATTCCTAGCTTTTTCTCCTTTTGCTGTTTTGTATTTGCCCTGCAAAATAACGCGGTCTCCTTAAGTTTCTCTCCAAAAAGAAATTCTCATGCACAGGTTTCACAATACGAACATTAGTTAGATTTCAGAGTCTGTCATTTTTTACGAGTACTTAAATTGTAAACCCAAATGAAAACATGCGGGCATGTAAGAAATAAACTAGTTTCACTGAACCATTGTCCCTTGATAACTTTAGTTGCCCTGCTTCGTCGTGACACTTCTTGGCAATCTGCTAAGTGGGTTTGGTATTTTTGATGGTGTGTTTTAAAAAGTGTATTTTTTTGCTTAAAATATATCAAAATAATTTATATTTATTTTTGCTATCACCATATAGCGTCTATTTGATACGGGGCTACACCACAGCCACTGGGGTTCAATTTCGGTTTAGCAGGGACACCTTATCACAATCTTTTATTCGCTATAGTAAAACGTGAATTAGTGTCTGGATGGAAATTGTTAAGAAGTTCCTTTGCCAGGATATATACATTGTCAACAGATTTAATGGCGCTTTCGTGAGAGTTTGTTTCAGTGGTCAGAGCTGTTCATGAAAATGTGTTAGCTGTACACGTATAACATCAAGATTTTACATGATAATGTGCATGCAAAAAAATGAAGCCTGATTTGTTGTGTGGAAAATAAAAGGGAGGTTTTCATGATAATGTGCTAGCCATTTGTTGCCCATGCTTCACTTGCTAATCAGCTTGGTAGGTTTCTAATGGTTTTCTTCAGTTATAGGGTTTTCCTTCATTTATTTGAAATCTCACTTCTTTTATTTTTTTATGATGAGATGAGGTATGCAGTAAACATCAATGGTGAAGTACATATTGAAATCTTAAATGTTGCAATCAAGGCCAAAATAATGGTCAACTTTGATGTGAGCTACAGTAAAAGACATCAGCTATTGATCGTGGGAAGGCTTATAGAATCTCTCAGCGTTCATCAGGATTTCAACCAGTGTTTACTGAACATAAGTTGGCGATAATGATGCTTCTCTTACCCTGTTTCTTTGGTGTTTGGCGAGGCTCAAGTCCGCTAACAATCCTTAGAATTTCAGTCGGCACCATCAAAAGCCTCCTTCCGTCAAAAACATATAATCAACCAAGCACGAAAGCGTCTAGACCTTATTTCTCACTCTCGCCACACACACAGTAGCTGGCCGTTGAGCTCTGAGCTCATCCTCCATGTTTCTTTTTACTGCTTTTTTCCCTTTATTTTTCGTTCTTTTTTATTTCCAGACGGGTTATGATTCTTCTTTTTTCTTCTTATACCCCTCGCTGCTCAAGTGCTTACAACTGGGCAGGCTAGTAGCACTGGTCCGTTCCACAGCCTTTCCAAGCTCGACAATTTAAACGTTTACTACGACTATCAATTCTTAAGAGGACAGTTTCTTTTAGAAACTTAAACTCCTTTTTTCATTCTGGCTTTGCTCTGCAATGGTGCACTAGCATCCTTTACCAGTTCATTGAATCTCTATGTTCACACTAGATTAGCCATGTACGTGGTCACATTTGCTTCATTTTTTATAGAGAAACATGGAAATATGTGAATGTTCATAATCTGTCCTCTCCCCTCCTCGGTGAAACGAGAATCAGAGAAGAAAGAAGTGGCAGCTCGCCGTTTTAATTTGACTTGAAAAAAACGCCGCCACAGAAAATGTACGTAAAACTTGTGGACTGGATAGCTTTTTTAATAATTTTTTATGACGGCCTAATTGGCTACATCACGTGTGCAAAAAGCTATATTATAAGTGTAAAACGAAGAAGATAATAAGGTGCACGAAGACTTCAGTTCATTTGACTCTTGATCATCTTCCTTATTTGTCGAAGTCCATTTGTTTTTGTCATGAGAAGAGTATAATTAATGTTTGATCAAGTACACAATCGTCTGGGACCAGTGTTGTTTCGCTTTCTAACTCGTAAACCCTTCCTAAGTAGTTGTTGCTCATTGGTCGAGTTGGGATACATAAAGAGAGATGCATCGACAAGATATATTTCCAGCAAATTCATCTCCTAAATTTCACTAAAGAATGCATAATTTTAATCTTGGATCACTTGACAACAAGTTATAAAAAGCCGAGTAACTCTTACTAAGATCTAGTAAGATCGGGTCGGTGAAAAACTTGATTTTTTTATCAAAACAATATTATTTTATTTTTTAAATAAAAATATTTTTAAATTATATTAATTTTTTTTAAAATAACTGAAGCTCGGATGGATTTACCAACTCAAATCTCAAATCGAACACGTTTCTGTTTCTAAATCGATTCTTATAATAACTATGCATGACACAACTTACAATTATCTCATCAATTAAATTATAAGTTGGAAGCGAAAATTGTGCGCCTACTTATCCAAGTTTTCAACTAGTTCACGTTATTATTGTTTGGTTAATCAAGTATTGGTTGGGAAAAAGACCTGATTTTGTATCTACCGATTTGAAAAGGTCAGTTTTAGTTTTCAACTAATATTCATGCTTATCAACAAAAACAGCTCCTGAAAGTTAAAAATTATTTTTTAAAGTGTTTATTAAAAAAATATTTTTTATTTTTTAAAATTTATTTTTAATATTATCATATCTAAATAATTTAAAAACATAAAAAAATATTTAAAATTAAAAAAATAAAAATAAATAAAAAACACGGAAACAATACTAAACAGGCTAACAATATTAAACGGGCCGAGAGGATAAGAAGTAATAACCCACAGGTTGAGAATCTTCCTCGGTGAAATACTCGGACAACCTCAGTAATGTACCGTGATTGATTGATCTATGTTAGAGAGGGTAAGAGAATAAATAGTTGTAGACAGCTTTTCAGTCACCATACATCATCATCATCCACAGAGAGCCAAACGAGAAAACTAAGCAATCAAATTAATTAGCAATGATCTTGATAGACAACAAAATCCACTCTGCAACAGTATCTCACCCTCTATTTATCTCTATATGCAGATGAGAAGGTAAAAAAAAAAAGGAGAAGGAGAAGGAAATAGCACCCAATTTGAGCATAATCAATCGTTCTCAACTGAGCATAATGAAGAATGGCCAAACTGACATGGTATGCTAAGTTTTCATCAACTTTTGAGAGCTGTGACGCAGGACAAAATGTCAAGAACTTTTTTCCCGAAGCGTCTTTCAACTTCTCAAGTCTCTATTTCATCTAATAACATTTCTTGGTAACGGCATTCCTGACTGCAGAAAGCTTTTTCACCTCTGCATTGAAAGGATAATAGACAATTAGGCCCATTGTGGCAGTGGTTAATTTGGGTCAGAGATATTAGTTAAGTGGACTAGAAAAGAATATGATAAAAATCAGATGAGAATACTAAAAGCAGTTCTTTTTGGAGACTAGTAGGTCTTTCAAACTGAACTTAGCAACGGCATAAAAGGGAGAGAGACAAGTTGCATCTTTTAAAAGAAAGAAAACGGTCCCAACCTGTAGATGTAAATGTCATTTTTCTGTTGAAGATTCTTCTTGCAAGTGTAACAGGAGCTAAGGAAACTCCTGGGCTCAGATTTGGACATATCCGATAAAGAGTAACAATTCTCCACAACGCAGTTATCAAAAATATGAGTGGTCGTTGGATTAGGCCCATGAGTTATGACACATGTATAGTCTTCAGAGAGCTCCATTTCACTCATTGATATGCATCCCGTGAACACCCGAGGAGAATCCTTTGATTGGATGCCAGAATGGACTGAAGGAGATGCAGAGAATTGTGAGTTCCTGGAGGTCTCAATTCCAAAGTCGCCTGGAGATTTAGGTGACTCGACTGGAAATAGTATAGAATTTGGCTGTGGTGGGATTTGAACTCTGAGCTTGGTGCCAAACAAGACCGTTCTGTTACTGGGTTTAGAAAAATGGTTTTCGTTCTCTTTGATGGATACTTTGCCACAGCTTGGTGTATCATCAATAAGTGCAAGACCAATGCCCTTTGAGTCTGATTTGTCCCATGAGTGTTTGTACTCTGAGAAAACTTTAGGGGATTTAGGTTGGTTTATGACATTAGAAAAGGGGGTTTTGAAAGGGAAGAATGGTTTAGTAGTGTCAAGAATTGAAGTTGGACTCATCACGGGTTCAGCTTCAGGGAGACCCTTAAAGGTGAAAGCTTTGAACCTTGGAGAAATGAGAAAAGATGTTGTTGGCTTTGTGCAATTCTGATTGGAAGTTGATTGAGCACTATTGTGATCAGTCATTAAAGTTTGCTTGCTGGTCACAGCTCTAGATCTATTCCTCAGCATACCTACCTCGTATTAGATGTTTCTCAGCACCCCAAATTCACTGCCGAAAGAAAACAAAGATTAAGGAAATTAGTTTAACATTTACCAATATGAAGAAGAGTACCATACTAGATATATTGAAGATAGGATTACTTCTCACCTGAAATGATTGGAGGGTTAAATACGATCCAAGAGATCACCGAAAATTGCTGCAAGTGATAGGCACAAGAACTACCTATAGAGGCTTCAAAAGAAAGAACAAAAAAACAATCCCTTTTTTTTCCTCCCGAAAAACTAACGCAAAAGCTTGCTATCTAGCTATCCACAGTCCAAATCACAGAAACCAGAAGAAAAGAAAAAAAAAACTGACACCACACGCGCTATTGGGACTTGAAACTAACTCCTAAATCTCTGTAGCCTCCATGACTGAACACTAAAAAGACAAGAGAAAAACCGATGTTTTCCCTCCAGCTCTTGTCTTTTGTCCTAGTTTTTTTTTCTTATCTCAACTAGAACAGGAATCAATTCCCCATCTTAATGGGGTCGCATGCAAGCCACATGATCTGCAGCAGACATGAAGAACAGCCCGATAGTCATTTACAGAAAAAGCAGTGGTACTAATGTATCTCTATGTACTCGAAACTAAGTTGTTTCTGGAAGAACGGTTAAAATGTTTTTGGATTTTTTCAAATCCCCATGAAAACGAAAACAAGCAATCATCACTATAAAGCAAAAAATAAAGTGAGGAAAGCTACGGCATCCTCTCTACTTTCAACTATTGGTGGGTTTTCATTCTTGGGTTGGCATCAGTTTCACTTTCTCAGTTCCTCCTTTATTCACTTCAACCCCACAAGATCGCCACAAATTTGCAGACTTGCGAAGGCAAAGAAAGCTGTAAAAAGAAAAGTTCTTCCCTTAAAAGACAAAACAGCCTTGAGGATGCCCCTTTTAAAGAAAGAACATAATTGAGAGAGAGAATGAGAAGCGTGTTAAAGAGAATCAGTGACTTATTACAATGCAGCCTCCTCACCTTCCTAGCTGGGGACTCAGAGGTAAAATCCAGCATTTTGCTATGCAAATCCAAAAACCATGTTAAACAAAGTAGGAAGCTTGAAAATAAATAAAATAAATATTAAAAATATTAAACAAACTAGAAAAAAATAAAATTGTTAAGTATATTATTTAATTTTCTAAACTAAATAGAAAAAAAAGAAAATTAACTTTTCTTAAACACCTCATGCATTAATCTTTACATGTTGAAAAAAACTCGTCATTAAATTTAAATAACTTTTACCTTTATCCCAATCATTATTTTGCTTTGGGTGTATGACAAATTTAAACATTATCTTCAATCCCTTCAACTTAAAATTTACATAAAAAATAACAATTAATAAAATATTTTGCTTCTATTAGCTTTTAGAGTTATAAATTACAACCTCAAATCTGCTTCGTCAATATATATGTTATATCTAAAGAACTCCTAATCACATTTATCTTTGTAGTCATAGGATCTAAAATAAAAAAAAAATAGTACTTTACAAGAATGAGGATCAAAATCAAAGAAAAAAAATCAATTATACAAAAAAATTTAAAATTAAAAAATAACAATTAAAAAAATAAGGGTTAAAATCAAAATAAAAAATAAATTAAAGGGTAAGACACAAATTTTGATTAGAGAGTTAAATTGAAAAGAAAAAAAATCTAACAAAACTTTTTTTTAAGATGGTCAAGGAAACAAAATTAGAAATCAAGAGAAAAATGACCAAAATTAAAAGGATTTGTACTTGACAAAACAAAATTAAATGGTTAAATTGAAAACAAATAAGATTTTAACAAAAAGGTCAATGATATAAATTAAAAATTAAAAAAATAAGAATTAAAATTAAAATATTTTTCAAGGTAAGAGAGAGAGAGAAAAAAAATGTTAATCGGTGACAGGTCGCTTCACCACCATCGATACGCACTGAATAAAGAGAAAAAGGACGCGACTCTTCTAGTGATAAAGCATGAATGCATTCTATGCCACCAGGAGACACCACATGCCCGCCCATGCTTGGCACATGTCAATAACTTTTTCAAATTAAATAATTTATAGTTAATAATAAAAGATAAAAAATATTTTTAATTACCCTGTTAATCACAAAACTTAAGGAAAAGATCAAAAGGACCTGAACTTACTATTTAAATTTTGTGATTCCAAGTTGTCAAATTATTGTGCGTGAATAAATGAAAAGACAGTCATGCCCCTCTTTTTCAGTGTTATAAATCTTGGATTTTGAGGATATTTGATCACAATACCGTTCTTAAGAAATTAAAAAAAAATACAATTGTAGCCTTGAATGGTCCTTTAATAACTATTACAATGAAGTGTAAACCGAGTCTCAGTGCCCCATGTTTTTACCTTCCCCTTTATTTTATTTTATTTTAATTTTTTTTATCAAGTAATCTATTAAACTGCGTTTTTTCAAATATAAATTTACATTTAATACTCTTACATGTATAATTAGTCATAAATAATAAAGAAATAAAATCAATGGGCTGTGATGATTCTGGTCACGAGCTAGCCATGTTATTTTTATTTAAAGTACACTAGTTTGTTTAATTTTTTTATTACTTAACTAGTTTTTCTTTTTTTTTTAAATCGAGATGGGCATAGAAACCGTCGATTCTTGTCCTTGATGGCAATTTTTGTTCTTGCTCATGCCTTTTGGCTTCGTGTCCAGTCATGAATGTAGAAATAAACGCACTCATCCGAAGAACACGCCAATGACATCATGTCTCATCTTCATAGCTTGTCCACTGGATCATCTCCTTTGTGCTAGCTTTTTTTCTACCCTCGATTGGTAACTATCAGTGACATCATTGTATTAAATAAAAATAAAATAAAATAAAAAAGTTTGTAATCAAGTGCTTCCAGCAATGTTGACCTTCTGCTTCGAATTATGCACTCGCCATTATCATTTTTCTTGTAGTATCTGCACCATAGTGTTTATACCTAATCCGGTCTGTCTTGATAGATTAATCCAAAGCTAGAACCAGATTGAATTTAAAAAAAAACAGGAGAAAAAAAATTCAATGTGATTCAGCGAACCGGCTGACCCGACAAGACCCGGTTAAAAACTCGGTTGCAACCCGTTGATTTTTGTTCTTTTACTAAAATGATATCGTTTTGATTTTTTTATAAAAAAATTTACCCGAACGACCCGGTAACCCAATCAAAACCTGAAACTTGAATCTTAGTCCGGGCCGCCACCAGACCGGTCTAAAAACTATGATCTACACCTTACTTCATGGTTTGTTGTCTTCTTCTTCTGTTTCTTGTGTGTGTATATCTCACAAATCATCAAATAAAAATTCAAAGATTTTTTTACCAATGCCGTTAATCACAGAGTGATTTGATGTTAATTTGGGTTTTTTTTTGTTTTAAATACTAAATTCGAAAACAGAAACAAAATCTCTTTTTTTTTTTTTTTTGTTTTTTTAAAGGAAAGCATAAAATAAAATACCAACTAATGGTTGTTAAAAGTAAATTGGTTTCCAAAACTTCACTGTTTTCGATTAACTGCTTAAGGGTCGTTCAGCATCCTGTGGAAAGCTAGTCTAAATACATGTACAGAAGTACACCACAACAATATTTACAAACTTACA
>Ga0307517_10011238_pt1 | contig 12424 bp, 10 predicted proteins | sample 23_EM_MG_FD_194515 | JGI IMG/M metagenome (GOLD analysis project Ga0307517, IMG submission 194515) | Populus trichocarpa ectomycorrhiza microbial communities from riparian zone in the Pacific Northwest, United States - 23_EM | ecosystem: Host-associated > Plants > Roots > Unclassified | place...
AAACACCTTTAAATTGGTTCAAGAAAACAAATCCAAATCGGTAAAAAAAACCTTTTCCGAGCATAATCTATTTTTCAAGAAAAAAAATAAAAATAGCTTAATGGTACTCATCTTATCAATAGGAACTTAATAACATCAAGATCGATTTTTTGGTGCTCAAATATGCCAACCAACTACTTTTTCTCTCCTTTTTATTTTTCATTGGCTTTCTCTCTCATCTCTAAACATTTAGGGACTAAAACATAAAACATATGGTACTCATCTTGTCAAGAGAAACCTAATAACACCAAGATCGATTTTTTTGTGTTGGAATATGGTCAGCTAATCATTTTTTCTCTTCTTATTTTGAGTGAATTTTCTCTCATTTCTCAAAATTTAAGGACTAAAATATAAAAAAATATAGGGATAAAAAATGATTAAATGGAAAAGATTTTTCTTGAATATGAAAAAAGCCCTATTAATTTTTTTTATTTGTGATATTTATTCTTCTTCTTTTAATTTTTCTTAACACTGCAAATTTAAATCTTATTTCATGAAAATGGCTTCTAAATCAATTTTAAAATCTTGCCGAACACATTGAATTCTTAAGAAAATACCATGAAAAAAATATCAACACATAAAATATCACAAACATCATATAAGAGGATATAGTTAAAAAAAAAACAATGATCAAAATAAAATAAAAAATTATTCAATTAACAAGGAGTGAAATGAGAAAATGCACAATGCATAGTAAAGTACAAAAACATACTAAACGTTTTTAGTGTTATAGTATTATATATATATATATATATATATATATATATATATATATATAATATCCGAGGCTTAGTGTTTTCATGTTGATTAAGACTTCTTGCACTATAAATTGTTATAGTGTAATGATATTTTTTTCCTATACAATACAAGCAAATGAAGTGTAAATTGATGGGAAAATGGTCATTTCATGATATTCAATTGGCATTGCTAAATTGATCGGGCTGAAATTGGTGTTTTCACTTTTTTAGCACTGTAAGAAGATTTAATTACTCTTTTAAAAAAATTTAGCTTGACATCTAGGGGCTTCTTGGCCTTTTCATTTTTTCTAATTAGTAAAATGACTAAATTACATATAAAATAAAAAATTACTACGTGTTTTTATGTCTTTTTATTATGGCTTTTTTTGTTATAAATAAGTGGATTGAGGGGTGCTTTGGTAATTTACTAAATATAAATATTATTAGAAAAAAAAAGGCAGTTGACATGTTCATTGTTGACTTTTAGGGCATCTTTGGAATCTCTTCGGAAACCCTTGCATGATTGGATAATATGTGTTGTCACACCCGACATCATGATGACCTTTAAAAATTAGGCAAAAAAAATATATATCTGACATCTTGTTCTTATAGGGAAAGATGTTGTTTAAGAAGTCGTCATCTAATATTATGGTCACTAAGAAAATTAACTAGTCAAGAGAGATTCTATGGTCCAGGACTGGTTACGTTAAAGGAAATATATTATCACTCCTAAAACATCCTATCTGAGACAAACAGTATTGTTAGTTTTGTCTTAAATTGTTAAAGGTTTGTTGTGTTATGCTATTAATGGTCTGCCTATAATATTTTTGACTCTAGTGTAGTAAATATTGGGGTTGATATTTGTAACTCTGATTTCAATAAATATCAGAGTTGATGTTTCTGACTCTGACCTTAGTACATACCAGGATTAATACTCATTGTGAATCCACTTACCTCAAAAACTTCTGGATTGAGTTTTAAAATAGGCATTGGACCCCCAAAAATAACAGAAGTGGGCATTGAATCCTTTCAAAGAAATCAGTTTTTTGTATTTTTTATATAGGCCTAATAGGCCATTATATTTGAGCTAAGCTTTTAATAGGCTTGATAAACTTATTATCAATCCCAAAAAATACATGAAAAAACAATGCATTTTTTAATGCTAAAAACACAAAATGATTTCTTTGTTTTGTTTTTTGTTTTTTTTAATGCAAATCATGGTATTTGTTTATTCTAAATTATGCAAAAAGGAATTTTTTTAGCTTGGCCATGTACAATTTTTAAGAAAATGAATTTTATGGTATTTTTATTTGTTCTTTTTTTATGTTATTTGTTTTAACAAATGCAAAAAATTAAAAATCATGCAACACACACATATTTCACTAATTCACACACACACAACAATTACACATATTTACAATTTACATTATAAACATAAAATTATCCAAAACTTGCATAACACCTCCTATACAAGGTCTAAATAGTTAGAGAAGCTATCGGAATGTATTGGATGTTCAGAAATAGTAGCGGCATAGGGTTCCATGCACCACCGTCACTGCTAGCGCGTTAACCCACACGCTGCTGCCAATCAAAAGCAAAAATCACAAAATTGAGTTTATTGGTTCACATATTAATATCTTTCTTAGTTTATTGGTTCATATTTTATTTCAATTTGTTTTATTAATTTTAAATAACATGTTTGCATTTGCCAATTGAAAAAACCATGGCCTTTGAAAATGCATTTTTAACATTAACATATTATCTTGTTATTTTTCAATTCAGCTTGCAATTCTACCTGCAACGTAGCATAGTGATACGACTAGTACTATTTACTATTAGCTAATATAAAAGTAAAAATATAGTAAACAAAACTGAGTTTCCTAACCCCGATATCATAATCTCTATTGGCATTCCAACTAGGGGTACAACTAGATTTCTTTGGTTAATTTATCCATGTCTATAATACTTGGGAGAGGATTTTGCAAAGAAAGACTTGCTAACCTTACAGAGCTTTGTTCGTCAAGTTCTAGCAAAACTCAAAACTAACACTTACAAAATAACTTGAAACTTCGCCAAGTGTAGATTTAGGGTCACAAAATGTCTCCAAAACACCTTTATATTGACTAAAAAAAAAAGGTTTCATCATACTTTTATGGTGGATTCAAGATTGTTTTGAGGTTTTCACGATGGTAAAGACCCATCATAATCGTTGAAGAAAAAAAAAGAAATTAAAACTGTTAAATTTCACTAAAAGTGAGAATGAAGGTTCATTATTAGCCTTAGATTTGAGGCCTTATTAATGATGTTCGATTGTCTCTAGGTATGTGTTCCACTAAATGAACACGTGGTAGCCCTCAATTATCAATTTAAGTTCCAAAAGGTGTAACTTTTTGCCCCCCACTCACGAACCCATGCATCAACCCTTAGATTTCTCCATATGCTCTGCTATAATGAAATTAATAAGGAAACTGTTGGAAGAGGGATAGGTGTGGCAAAAGATCAAAAACAATAATGCAAAGTCAAAAAACTTAAGAACAAGAAGGAATATATAGTTTTATTAAGTGTTTCTCTTTAAACTCTCTTAGTTATTCTATTCTTGTGTGCAATATTAATAATATTGAATTACAAGTTTTTTATAGGCATAAGGTCATATACAATTAAGGAATTAAAAGCAAGAAGATCTTAATCTAAACAGGAATTGTTTTTTGTCGGCTAAACCAATTGACTATTTCTCAACCAGTCAACCACTTCAACTTATTTTACCCTATTGCTCTATCTCAACCGGTCAACCTATTCACAACCGCTCGATCGGTTCAACTAATTTCCAGAAATCAGTTTACTTTCAACATCTCCTTTTAAACTTGATTTCTTCATAACTCATTACATATCTCTCATCTTGATAAAAACATAATATTTTAGTGGCTTTGTGAAGATATTCACGACTTGATCTTGTGTTTTCACATACTTGACTTCAATTTCCTTATTTGCAATGCAATCTCGTAGGTAGTGAAATCTTGTGTCAATATGTTTACTTCTATCATGAAATACTAGATTATTTGCTAATGCAATGACTAGTGAGTTATCCATATAAATTTCAATAGGCTTCTCTTGTGGCATTCACAATTCCTTCAATAATCTCCTTAGCCATATGGAATAATAAACACATGATGTAATAGCTATATATTCAGCTTCACATGTTGATAAAGTGACCATGGATTGCTTTTTTGAACTCTATATGAACGTTATGCCTCCCATATAAAAAACAAAACCCATAGTGCTCTTTCTATCATTCATATCTCCAGCCCAATCATTATCACTATAAACCACAAGTTCAAAACAATTAGAATAAGCCGAAATCAACAATACTTTTGATATATTAAAGAATTCACTTTAATTCTTTGTAGTGTGTTATAATTGGTATCTCCATAAATCTACTTATAAGTCCTACTCCGAAAAGAATATTCGAATGAGTGTATGTCAAATACCTTAAAATCCCAACTAAGCTCTTGAATGTTGTAGAGTTTATCTTCTCTCCTTCATTATTATTTGACATCTTTACTCCATACTCAACCGGAATATTTACTTTTGCATAATTCTCTATCTTGAACTTCTTGAGAACCTCCCTTACAAACTTCTCTTGAATCATAAAAATTTCATCTTATTCTTTTTTTATCTCAATCCCTAAGTAGTAGAATATGAGACAAATATCCTTCATCTTAAACTCCTTGATCATTACTTGCTTGAAGTCTCCAAACATCTTTGAATTATTTCTTGTAAAGATCAAGTCATCCATATACAAGCATACAGTAAAATTATCACCACTCTCTATTATCTTTATATAGATAGCATATTCATAGGAGTATTTTACAAATCCATTATTTAAGAAATAGTCATCAATGCAACTATACCAAGCTCTTGGGGTTTGTTTCAATTCATATAAGGCTTTATTCAACTTTAAACCCTTGTCTTTATGTTCCTTCACTTCAAAACCCATACGTTGCTTAATGTAGACCTCCTCCTCAAGAAAGCCATTTAGAAAGGCTGATTTGACATCTATTTGATATATTTTCCATCTATGTAGGATAGTGGTGACAATGATTAATCGAATAGTCTCCAATCTAGAAACTAGAGCAAATACTTCATTATAATCAATCTCATGCTTTTGACTATAGCCTTTTGCCACTAATATTGCCTTGTATCTCTTCACCTCTCCTTTTGCATTCTTTTGACTATAGATCCACTTGAAACCTATTGGATTCTTTCCGCTTAGTTTAGGAACCAATCTCCATGTGTCATTATTTTTAATTAATGCAATCTTTTCATCCATATAAATTCTTTATTTTGCATATTTTATTACTTCTTTAAACACTATAGGATCACGTATAGCAAGGTGACACTATAAGGGTACATCATCATCAATAAAAGTAGTTACCTCATATAGCTCATCAAGACTTCTTATTCTTTTTAGTGGACTTGATAGGTTGTCATTACTTGAACTTCCATTAGAAGAAGAAGATAAAGGTAAAGATGACACCATTAATGATTGTAGAGGTATAGCTTGTTCTTGATGATCTTTATAGCTCTCCTCTTTTTCATTAAGAACCGGTAGAAACTTATATTTCTTGCCATCATCTACCTCTCAATCTCATGCTCTTTCTTTATCAAACTCAACATCCCTACTAATCACCATATTTCTTTCAATAGGGTTTGTAAAGCTTATATCCTTTAGACTTTTAGTCATAGCCTACAAAGATTGTCATTTTGCTATTGTTATCTAGTTTGGTCCTTACTTGATCATCCACATGCACATAACCAAAGCTCCTAAAACCTCTCAAGTGAAAAACATTTGGCTTTCTTACACTCTATGTTTTTTGGGGAGTCATGTCATTCAAGCCTTTAGTATGACATTTATTGGACAATTAGATTGCACAATCTACAGCTTTGACCCAAAACTCTTTAAGCATTTTCTTGGTTTTGAGCATGTTTCTTACCATATTGAGGATGCTTCTATTTTTTCTCTCCACTATGCCATTTTGTTGTGGAGATCTAGGCACTGTTAGGAGTCTTTTTATATCATAATCTTCACAAAACTTATTAAAATCATTAGAAAAAAAATCACCTTCTATCCATCCTAAGTGATTTTATAAAATAATCACTTTCTTTTTCAACTAGTGCCTTAAACTTTTTAAAACAACTAAACACATTAAACTATTTTTTTAAGAAGTATATCCAAGTTTTTTTTACTATAAACATAAATTAAAAGTAGAAAATATAGATTTTTACCAAACAAACATGGTTTGATAGGACCACAAACATCAACATATATTTCTTGTAGGGGTTGACTTTCTTTTTATGTAGACTCCTTTGGAAAGCTCTTGTGAAATTTTTTGCCGACTAAACATCCTTCACACAATTGATTTGGATATATAATGGATGGTAAACCATTTAACATCTTTTTTTATGTCATCATCTTCGAGCTATCAAAGTTTACATGCTCAAGTCTCATATGCCAAATCAAGTCTCATATTTCACACATGTCTTTACGTATTTAGGCACATATGTCTCTATGTTTAGCAAAAACATAATGTTCTTTTTCATGGTTACCTTTGCAATCATAACTCTATGAGTATTAAGTAATGTCAAAGTACAATCTTTCATCTTATTCTCATAACCCTTCTTCAATAATTGTCTCAAACTCAATATATTGTTTTTTTTTTATAGTAATGATATAATAAACATCACCAATAAATTGATGACTTTCATTTTTTTTAATTTTATAAGAATTATACATTTTCCTTTAATGGAAACCTTTGAATGATTTGCAAAGATGACATTACCATTAATTGATTCATCAAGTTCCATAAACTTGTCTTTATCTCCACACATGTGATTGCTGGCACCATTATCTAGATACCACATGTTTCCATGGCTTGCTGTTGTTCAACATAGACTAGTAATAGGTTGCCTTTTTTTTTCCTCTTCTATAATAAGATGATTTGCTTAATGTGATCGACTAGTGGACCTGTTGAGGCTGTCAAAGCCTTTTCTTCTAAATCTGTAGCTACCTCATCTTTCTCTACCTTGTCCACATCCTTTACCCCTTTAAGAATATTCAGAACCATCTTACTTTGAAAAAAATGTTTGTGCACCCATATCTTTTTAAATTTCATTGACTCTTTCCCCATGAGCTTGTAATTTTCCCATAAGACCTTGTATTAAAAGAACATCCATATTTTACGACTCCTCTATCACAACCACCATATAATAGAACTTCTTTTGCAGCAAGCTTAGTATCTTCTCTACCACATATGTCTCTTCCATCTTATCCTCATATCTCTTCATTTGATTGTATATGGTCAATTCTCTTCTAAAGTATTCTGAAATATTCTTCGATTCAAGCATGTGTAACTTTTCAAAGTCACCACGTAGTTTTTGTAGACGTATCTTTCTCATATTGTCAGCTCCTTGGTTTGATTGTTGCAAAACTTTTCATACTTGTTTGATGGTGGTTGTGTTTGCCACTAGCTCAAAAATGGCATCATCCAAACATTGGCAGATGATTGTGAGTGTTTGTTGATCCTTCCATCATGCATTTTGCACGGCCTCTTTTTAGGCTAAAATCAACGTTGCTTTATCTATATGCTCTTCAAAGCCTCTTTCAATCATCCCTTATACATCTTGGGAATCTAGCCAAGCTTTTACACAAATACACCACGTTTCATAGTTGTCCTTTGTCAACCTATGACATTGAAGTGGGAAGTTTGGATTGGCCATGATAATCAATCAAAACAAGCTCTAATATCACTTGTTGGAAAAGGGATAGGTGTGGTAGTTAATAAAAAAGAGTTATGCAAAGTCAAAAAACTTAAGAACAAGAAGAAGATTGAGAGGAAGGTATATTTTTATTATGTGTTTCTTTATAAGTTCTCTTAGCTATTCTTTCTCTTTATACTCTGTTAATAATGTTGAATTACTAACCTTTTATAAGTATAAAATCTTAGACAATCAAAGAATTAAATAAATACAAGTAGATCTTAATCTGAACAGGAATTGTATTTTGTCAGCTGAGTCGGTCGACCACTTCAACTTACTTCACCTGGTTTCTCTATCTCAACTGGTCGACTGGTTCAACTAATTTACAGAAAGCAATTTGCTTTCAACATAATCAAAATGACAAGACAACTAAGAGGACATAAACACATGATTGGGCGACATTCGAAGAGATAGATGAAAAGATAATAGGTCATGTTTGGGATCTATGACTATGAGAACATATGTAGTTATCCTTGTTGCACCCAAGCAGGAACAGCAAGGCACTCCTTACCCCTAAATAAGAAATGAGGTGTGTAAGACTTATATTGAGTAAAGTCTTTATGTTATTTTCGTAACAAAATATTAGGGGTAATTGACGAGCTAGGATTTTTACCCCATTGATGGACTCGGGATTTGCACTCTTGATCACTAAGTCCATGATACAAAATACGAGAAAGCACCCACAAGAAACATTGGCTCAAAACCCTAATGGGTTATAATGCTTAACTTGGGGTTCAAGGCCGGAGTGCGAAGTACACCTCTTTAGGTCTAGGAACATAATACAACCTATTGCTCCATTAAACCTAGGAAGGATCGATCTTCTCTCTAAAAAAAACTTGTTGACCCCACAGACCCATAACACATTAGTCTTTAAATTGGGTTTTGGGTGTCCATATAGCCCAAAAAGACACACCCCTAAGGCTCAAGGCTAGACAGACATACCACGACCCTGAACTACTTCTACACTCAATATAGGTGGTACCAAGTATTAAATTCTCACATATTTTTTTCCCATAACTAGGCTCGCAGAACTGTATTAGGCTATGAATATACCTAATAGATGATTGTAGTGACATTTTCATTTAATAAGGAATCACCAACAATTAAGAGATATTATCCTAAATGGTTACCTCTAAAACAGGTACCACAATATTTTTTACCCTTTTACTCTTGTCTCTATGCAATTTGGCATAGTTCGTGGTTATATCAACGTCCATGAATCATCAGGTAAGGAAAATGTTCTTGAAGGTCGTGCAATTGCTGTATATGTTGTGCCCTTTCAGCTTCAGAATGATCATGCTCTCTTCTGCAAAAAGAAATAGACCATCTAAATTAGCCCATCCAGACTTAAATGACCCAGCCTAACCTTAAAGAAGAAGGGTAAAATAAATCGAAAAAGCTCAACAAGTTTTTTTAAAAAGTCATTGGGACCAAATCGTATGATAGTCTATGAATTTCTCACGTGCACATCTTTTAAAAGCCTTGCATGAAATTAGAAATTAAGTTGCTTCTACCATCAAACTAAGGCATAAAACAGTGTCAAAACAATGAACAAGTGACATACCTAAATGTTGCCAGTTCTTTATTTTGTTCCCTGAGAAGATCCTCTTTAGCCCAGGCCTGTAAGAATAGACAAGAGATAGCACATGACATATGGCTTGCCGCAAAGACTGTGTCCAAAGGTACAGCGAAGAGATGAACAAACCGCTTCATTATCTAATTTAATTGCATGCAGTTCTCTATCTTTTTCTTCCATTCTCCTTTCCAAGTCATGTATGGTCTGTCCCCTTTCATGCAGTTGTTCCTGCATGGCATAGTAAGCTTGCATTTATAAGGGAAATTGTTGCAGAAATGAGAAATTGTTGAGCAGTCACTACACAGTTTCTAAAAACTGCTTTGTGGAATAACATAAAGACATTCAACAAAATCTATGGACCTGAACATGAGGGTTTCAGGTGAGGTCACTGTAATTGCAATACAAACCTGATCAAATTCATACAGTGGCGGTTTTACAACTTCTATCAGACTTAAACCCAACACAATGACCAGAAAATGTTTAATGCAATTACAAATTATTGCAATTTGTACATACTAGGAGAAGAATTCTGAGACTGTATTGATAGAAAAATCCAAACCTGAAGCTTTGCAGCAGCATCTTCACGTTCTTTGATTTGTGCATGGAAGCTTTTCTGTATTTCCATGATCTCAGACCCCGCAATCACTTGAGCTCTGAGCTCAGTCTCCATGTGTTGCAACTCTTCTCTTTGTCTAGCAATGCTGTGAATTCGCTGCTGCAAGATGTCATCATCTAAACCCCCATCAACTGTGATCGAACAGAAGTCCACATCAACAGGCTCTCTTCCATGCTGCACCTTGATAAACATCAAACCAAGTTAACTTTATACAATCCGTTAACCAAACACCCAGCCCCAAAAACCACAACATTTACCTCATATATTGTTCTCTCATCTGATTGCCCCAACTTTGAACGTTCCAAATTCTGTGATAAAAAGCTTCCACAGTTAATGACCCAAAAACCAATCATCTAATACCCACATTGATTGCCTAGCAGATACTGAAAACTCGAAGAAAAATATTTTTTGGTTTGCATTCAAACGCCCATTAACAAACACACAGAAAAACATCTAAAAAGGAAAAGAAACCCCAGTTACTAACTCTATTCAATCTCCCCATCTTCAAATAACCAAAAAAGAGACAGCTTTCCCATCAAAAAAGCTAATAACATTTCACCCATTTACCCATGGCCTCAAAAACAATTAGCTTAGTCACTTGGTTTTCAAAACAAACCCTTGCTTGCTTCGAAAACCATACAAGCCAAACATTCCACATCAAGGGTATCACCAATACATTTCTACAAACCACTATATAAGCACATTTTAACACACAGAGAGAAACCCAATTCCCTGTCTTGCATCTCAAAAACATGATAATTAAAAACCCGCATGATTCCATAAAGCCCAAATCAAAACACCAAGGTTTTTTCCTGTTTCCCATCACATTTCCCCATCAACCAAACAAACCCCGATAAAGCAAGAAATCACTCACCACCTCTTCCCCACCACCACCATTTCTATGCTGCTGCTCCGTAACCGCTCGCCACTCCTTCCTCGACAACGAACCTCGTGAGGCTGCCGCTACTCCGGCAGTCACCTCCATTTACTTCACAAATCGCAGATACCTCTCCAATTCGTAACTGCACAAAACACAACGGCAAGAAAACCCTAATTAAAAAAAAATAAAAACCCTAGAATTGCGAAAGAGAAACTGAAATGAGGGAGGAGAAAACGAGAGTGCCTTGAGTGAAAAAATCTTGAGAAGTGGATTTAGTGAATAGATTAGGGATTTCGGGAAACTTTTTTGAGGGTTCTGAGAGGGGTTGGAGTGTCAATAGTGGAAAAAGTTGACGAGAGAGAGCTTGATAGGAAATGAAGGCTCCCGCAATTTATAGGGAAAAAAAAAGGTGAAACATTATTGGTATCTTTGGTCACTGCCAGTCTTTTGAGCAGTGTTGTTAAACACGGCTTAACACGTTGATTGTCAATACTTACAGGAGAAGTAGAAACTTTTTGTTTTTATTATTTAAAACTATTTTAAAAAAATTAAGAAAGTTTTTTTAATTTTTTTTAAATTAATATTTTTATCTCTAATTAATTTACTGTTATGAAAAATATTATTTTAATATATTTCTGAATAAAAATACTTTAAAAAATAATTATTATTTTTTAAATATTTTTAGATTATTTTAATATATTGATATTAAAAATAATTTTTAAAAATAAAAAATTATTCTTTTATATATTTTTAAACAAAAAATACTTTAAAAAATAACTATTACACCATACAATCATTTTTATATTAGGTTACAGTTGTACCATGTTTTAAAAAAATTATTATTTTATAATTTTAAATTAATTATTTTAATGTACTAATACTATAAATAAATTTAAAAAATATATTATTTTAATATTTTTATAAATATAAAATACTTTAAAAATTTTAAATTAAATTGAATATAATGTTAATTTATAAAAAATTTATTTATAATTAACGGTTCAATAAAAATTTAATTTTATTTTGAATAATTCAAAATAAATTTATTTTAATTTTCAAAAAAATAAATCTCCAAACGAGTTAACTATTCGAACTGTAATTCAAGTACTGCGAGGGTGAGCTATGAATCTGTGACCATGTGTCAGAACTCAGAAGGGGCTGGCATGCTGGTACATGCTGCACCTGCTGATCTGAATGGGGGCCCAAGTTTATACGGGCCTAAGCCCATGTCTGCACCTGCTGATCTGAATGGGGGAGCCCAAGTTTTTACGGGCCTAAGCCCATGGATCACAAATTAGACCATCAATACGCTGGTGGAGATGACCCAGCCCAACGTACAAAACCCAATTCTATTCAACGATAAGTTAGTTTGCACCATAATTTTTAGACCCGGTCCAGTCCAAGACCCGGGTTCTGAGTTTTGACCGGGTCACCGGGTCATCCAGGTCAACTCTTTTTTTAAAAAAATAAAAATGACATTATTTTAATTAAAAAAAAACAAGTCAACGGATTGTAACAGGGTTTTTGACCTGGTTTTACCAAGTCAACCCGTTGGGTCATACCGGGTTTTTTTTTTCTATTTTTTTTTAACCCGGCCCGGTTCCAGCTCTGGATCCCTGATCGACCCGTCAGGCCGAGCTGGATTTTAAAACTATAGTTTGAACCATCAAAATTCACAGCTGCCAGGAGAAAAGGCAATTTTAAGGATTCCTGTTGTTCATTTTCAAGTTTTAAAAATTTGATTCCGGGTTGAATACCAAAGT
>Ga0307517_10011240_pt1 | contig 12423 bp, 11 predicted proteins | sample 23_EM_MG_FD_194515 | JGI IMG/M metagenome (GOLD analysis project Ga0307517, IMG submission 194515) | Populus trichocarpa ectomycorrhiza microbial communities from riparian zone in the Pacific Northwest, United States - 23_EM | ecosystem: Host-associated > Plants > Roots > Unclassified | place...
TCGAGGTCGTTCCGGAGAAGGTGGCCTGGGTTCTGGTGCGTGACGGGCGGGTGCTGGTGACGCGCAACCGTGGTGTGGATGTCTTCTACTTCCCGGGCGGGAAGCGGGAGCCGGGTGAGTCCGATGCCGAGACCTTGGCGCGCGAGATCGCCGAAGAACTCCAGTCCCGGGTCGATACGGCCACGATGGAGCACGTCGGCACCTTCGAGACGCGGAGGGATGACGACGGACGCACCGAGTTCCGGATGATCTGTTACACCGCCGAGTACACCGGCCCACTGGTTGCCTCAAGGGAGATCGCAGAGTCGGACTGGTTCGGCTACGGCGATCGTGCGCGGGTCTCGGTAGTGGACCAGATGGTGTTTGACGTGCTTCATGCCTCTGGCCAACTGCCCTGAGGGACAGGCTCACAGTGCGAGGCGCTGTGAGCCACGAGGAGCTGTCCGACGTGTGGTCAGAGAACCAGAAAGCGGGCGATCGAGGCTAAGGGCTTGCAGATCATTAACACGTCGTCTTGATCTTGTTGCTGGGCTCGTTGGTTTGGGCGAGGACGCGAGCCTGGAGGGCTGTGAGGGCTGCGGGTGGGGTCCTCGCGGGTGGGATGACGATGCCGTGTGCCTGGAGCAGTCTGCGGTTCTTCAGGAGAGTGCGATGCATGGCGGTGCGGCTGCTGCCGAACAGCACGGCGAGGGGTTCCGCGGCCAGGGCGACCCGCAGGTGGAGCACGGTGGCCAGGACCTGTTCGGGGTAGGTGAGCCGGGGTGGGCGGCCGCGCTGGGCATCACCGTCGGGGGCCAAGGCTTTTGTGAGGTCGTCCAGTTGTCGGCGGGTCATCCCTGTCAGTGCGGGATCGGACAGCAGGGCCTGATCCCACTGCGGGGTTGATGCTTGGGGGGCCTGGGCCGTCGGGACTGCAGGGCATGGCTGCGGGTGCAGGGCGTAGTTCCAGTCGCCGTGGAAGGCGTGCCGGGTCAAGGGCAGTGCCGCTATCTCCGCGTCACGGATACGGACTCCGGTGGGGTAGGTGTTGGTGTCGAGTGCGGCTCGCACGCGCAGTCCGGTGCGGGTGGTGGTCGCGGCGATCGACTGGACAATGACTTCGTGGCTGGTCAGCGGGCGGCCGCGCCAGTTCATGGTGATGTGGGAGAACAGCCGATGCTCGATCTTGTTCCACTTCGATGTGCCGGGCGGCAGGTGACACACGGTGATCGTCAGTCCGGTTTCGGCGGCGAGCTGGGCGAGCTCGAGTTTCCAGGCCCGGGTGCGGTGGCCGTTGGAACCGCCTGCGTCGGCAGTGATCAGCAGCCGTGTCGCCTGCGGGTAGGCCTCCTCGCCCTGGCCGTGCCACCAGCGGCGGATTGACTCCACGGCGAACGCGGCGGTGTCGTGATCGGTGCCGACGTTGACCCAGCCGGTGTTCGCCGCCAGGTCGTAGATCCCGTACGGGACGGCCTTGCCCAGATTGGGGTCGGCGAAGTCATGGACGTTCACCGTCACCGGGTCACCTGTCGGCCGCCACTGGCGGCCATTGTTCTTGAAGTCGCCGACGAGTTCCTTCTTCTTGGTGTCCACGCTGATCACCGGCTGGCCGGTGTCCCGGTGCTCGCGGGCCTGCTCGTTGAGGTACTGGAACTGGGCGTCGCGGTCCACATGCTGACTGCCCTCGAGCGTCTTGGCATTGGCCTGCAGGCTGAACCCTTCCTCCCGCAGCAAGTCGGCGACTGTGTCGGCGCTGACGCTGTGCCCGGTCCGGGTCAGCTCCCGCGCAAGGGTGCGGGTCGACTTCACCGTCCACCGCAGCGGCGACATCGGATCGCCCCGCACATCCGGTTCGACCAGCGACAGCAGGGCCGACCGCAGCCCCGGATCCAAATCCGCGATCCGTTTGCGTCCTCCGCCCGGACGCCGCACCCGCCCCAGAGGCTCCTCGCCGGCCTCCAGCTCGAACACGCCCTTGCGGACCGTCGTCTCACTCACCGCGGCGGCCTGCGCGACGGCCCGGACACCGCCATGCCCCAGCACCCTGGCCTCCACTGCCATCAACAGCCGTCGCTGCCGCTCGTCCAGATGCGGGAACAACACTGCGAACTTCACAGCGAGTTGGTCACGAGTCTCATCCGGGATGCGCATACCAGGCCAACGAGCATCAGAACGGGAAGCAACACTTTGATTCCCTGCAGGCCCTTAGCCCAGGGGTGATGCGTTCTCATGTGGTGAGACCGAGTAGGTGGAGTGCGTCGGCGGGATGGCTGCGGGAGTGGTCGACTGCCTGGGCGATGTTCTTGAATCCGACGAGGCGGGCGAGGCTGATGGCGAGGTTTCGGAGGGCTGCCATCGCGCGGGGCGCCCCGCCGGTGCGGACGCGGGAGGCGTCCTCGTGGTAGGTGACGTCCCGGACGTGGTGCATGGCCTCGACTCCCCGGTGATCACGAGTGATCCGGGTCAGGTCGGATGCGCCGGCAATGACCTTGGGGGCACTGGTGATGCCGAGCTCCGCGTAGCAGTGGATCTTTCCGTCGCCGCGGCCGGTGGTTGTGCGCTCGATGAGTACGGCCTGCCGGGCGTGGGGGAAGCCGAGGTGGTCGGGCACGGGCAGGACCTTGAGTGTTCGAGTCTCGGTACGGCCCCGGTTGCGTTCGGTCCCTGTCCAGGCGACCGGGGTGTCTTCCTATACGAGTGAGTCGAGGGCGGCAAAGAGGGTGGGCTGGTTGCCCAGTACCGGGAAGTAGTAGAAGGCGTCACGTTCGTGCAGGTAGAGGCGTGCTTACGCTGGCAGTGGAGAGCGTCTGCGGTGACGATCAGTCCGGTGCCGGACCTGAGGGAGCAGAAGATGAGCGCGTTCAGCGACACTCTGCGCAGATTGGTGATCGCCGGTCGCACGGTTCTTCGCTCCGACGACGGACAGCCCGCCTGACGGGGCCGGATGCCCGATCGACGGCCAGACCGGGCCAGGTCAGGGCTCTTCCACCAAAGGAGCCTGACACGGCATCAGCGGCTGCTAATCTCACCCTATGAATCTCGAAGAAGAAATTGAGAAATATCGCCGCACGATCGCCACAGACAGTTATCCCATGTCAATCGGCGAACTTTCAAACCTCTACCGAGATGGAGAAATTGACATCCATCCCGAGTTTCAGAGGATTTTCCGATGGGAGCCATCCCAGAAGAGCAGGCTGATCGAGAGCGTACTCCTTGGAATCCCTCTGCCGAGCGTTTTTGTAGCACAGAACGAAAATGGAATCTGGGATATAGTTGATGGCGTCCAGAGAATGTCAACCATCTTCCAGTTCATGGGCATCCTTAAGGACGAGAATGGCAGCAAACTCGCACCTCTAGTCTGCTCAGACACACCCTTCCTGACGCAGCTCGAAGGCTGCTCTTACGAGGCTGGAGGAAGTTCCAGCCGAAGCTTGACCTCAACCCAGCGGCTCGATTTCAAACGTGCGCGCATAGACATGAAAATCATCAAGAGGGAGAGTGATAACCAAGCAAAATACGACCTCTTCCAGAGGTTGAATTCGTTTGGCTCCACCGCCACACCCCAAGAGCTTCGAAATTGCCTGCTCGTAAGCTTGAGCAAGAGGCACTACGAATGGCTTGGCCGTATCTCTAAGTACGGATCATTCGTGAAGACGATCGATCTTCCGGATCGACTCGTCAAAGAGCAATATCAGATGGAACTCGCCCTCCGATTCATTTTCCTGAGGAAGATCGATCAAAGAAAGCTCACCTCGGTTGGAAATATCGGAGACTTCCTAACCGCCGAACTGATTCAGTTCGTAGAATGGAATGACGATCGCCTGAACGAAGAGGAGGAAGTATTCCAAACGACCTTCAACGTCCTCGAAGCCGCCGACGGACCGGACATCTTGAGGCGCTTCAATCCGTCCCTGAATAGGACAGAGGGACCGTTCTCGCTAACCGCATTCGAGGTACTTGCACTGGGACTCGGATTCGGCATCCCCAACACGAACGCGACCCCTGAGGACGTACGCGAGAAGCGTACAACCCTGTGGTCGAACGCGCGATTCTCAGCCGGACACGCCACAGGCATGAGGGCAGACCAGCGCATGAAGAGTACGGTGCCGTTCGGTCGGTCACTCTTTAACCCGCTAGGGAATGGGGAGTGAAATTGGACCTGGAGAAATTCAGCGACAAAGTCCAAAGAGATCTATCTCTCCGAAAGCTAGAAATGTCTCGCTTCTCCATTCTGTTCCAGGAAGGACATAGCAAGCCTCAACTAGAACTCCTCTGCCGCGCAGCGGCGGTCCTTTCCTATGCACACTGGGAAGGGTTTGTGAAGGCGAGCAGCGCCTTCTATATTAAGCACATAAATAGCCAAGGCGTGCCAGTCGCGGTTCTCAAATACCCGCTACAGGCAGCCTACATTTCGTCTCATTTTCGCAGAGCTTCCGAAAGCTCCAAAATTCTCTTCTTGGGAGACATTCTGGATCAAATAGATAAGGACCGAAAGGAGGTATTCACGGCCCGCCCCGATAGGTGCATAGACACTGAAAGTAACCTGTCCTCCAAGGTTTTTAAGGGTCTCGTGTTAGGGCTCGGATTGCCCTACCTCAACGACTATGAAACACGTCACGCATTTATCGACGGCCAGCTACTTCTCGGGCGAAATCAAGTGGCACACGGGGAACTCTCCAGCTTCACAAGAGAGGAGGCTGAGGAACGCCTCGTGGCAGTGCGAGACCTCTTGGACTTGTACTCCGATCAGCTGATGGACGCTGCGAGGGATAAGGACTACATCGCATGACGACATGAGCGGAAACTGCCCCTAGCCATGTCCGTTTGAACGCGTGCCGGTGAGCTGTACCGGCTGATTCGGTGGGCCAGCGGCTGCGGCGCGGGAGCGGGCTCGGGTGGGTGGGTGGGTGGGGCATGGCGGCCCCACTGTCCGACGACGGGTGCGGAACGGGGTTTGCCTGGGTGGGTGGGCGGGGCACGGTGCGGCACTTTCCCTGCATGGGCATCACAGCAGGTCTAGACGCGGGCAGACCGAAGCACCGGCGGAGAGTCCTCCTTGCCGGTGCCTTGGTCGGGTTTGTGCGGGCTTGCTAGGCGGCGAGACCCAGAAGGGTCACGCCCGTGATCTTCGCGCGCTCAGGAACCCTCTGGGGGTGCAGCGTGACGCGGATGTCGTAGCCGTTGAGCAGCTCGCGTCGGGCTGCGTCGTCGGGAGCGGCGTGCCATGCATCGGCGATGGTCTGTCCGGTCGGCATCATGCGCATCCCTGCGGGCCGGTCGGGAAGCTTCTTCAGCTCGGCTATCTCCCGCCCCATGCGGGCGTACTCGGTCCGGTACCACTCGGTGTCATCCTCGTCCTCGTACAGACCGGCGTTCCGGTCGTCCCGCAGCCTCTCGCGGTCCGCTTGAAGCTCCTTGATCCGGGCGGCATACCCCGTTCCTGGGTCGTACTCGCGCCGGATGAGCTGACCAGCACCGTAGCGGGCAAGGAACCACTGGGTGACATGCGCGTCCAGGCCGCTGGCCTGCATGCTGGGGGCGGGCTTGCAGTCCTGGGATGTGAGCACTCCCATCACGCGCCCGGTGCACGCGTAGGTGTGCGCCCCCGGCTTGCCGCTGATCTTCAAGCGGCGTCCGCAGTTCCCGCAGTACCCCAGTCCCGACAGCAGATGCGTCCCCTTCGGGGCCCGCGTGCGCGGGCGGCTGCTCACCCTCTTCGGGGCGGTCGCGGTGATGAGCTGATCGCGGGTCGCCCGATCCCACAGCGGCGGCGCGAGACGCACCGGATGGCCCTCCTTGCCGATCACCGGCCGTCCCTGATGCATGAGGTAGCCCAAGGATGACTCACTGCTGAGAATGTTCCGGATCGCCGGTCCGGTCCATGGGGTGCCTTTCGGCTCGCGCCCGTACATGATCGCCCTGTGATCGCGGGGGGAGGGAACGGCGGCCCGTGTGAGCCGCGTGGCCTCGGTGTAGGCGGTGATCGTGCCCGTCTCGTCGGTGAGGATCCGCTCGGCCACGTTCCGGATGATCCCGGCCGCGACGGGGTCAATCTCGACATGGTCAACCCCGGCCGTGGGAAACAGCCGGACGAACCGGTACCCGTAGGCGTTCATCTGTTTCGGCTGACCCGCGTTCCGGGCACGCTTGGTCTCGTCCCGGTTGCGCTTCTGGATCGCCCGAAGCTCCATCTGCGCACCGAACGACTCCATGCTCAGCCGCATCTCATCCGTCGGGTCGTCCAGGTCCCAAGGGCCGTCATGCCCGTATGTGACCAGGATCCGGCCCGACTCGTGGATGGCGTACGCCGTGTTCAACACGTCCCGCTGGTTGCGACCGATTCGGTCCACAGCGGCCCCTACGATGCCGGAGTACGGGCCCATCTCATCCCGCAGCCACGGACCCAATCCCGGGCGGGTCAAGGGGTCCGTGGCTCCGCTCACCTCCCAGTCATCCGCAAAGGCGATCACGTGCCCGCCAAGCGACGCGACCGCGCTCAGGATCTGGTCAAGCTGTCGCTCCGGCGATGACGTGGCATCGGTCCTGCGGCTCAGACGACGCGCCGCCACCAAGCACTTGCCGCATCCGTCATACTCGGTGGTGATCATGTCTTGCATGATGCCCCGCTCCGCCCTCACACCAAAGTGTGTTTAACGGAAGCCCCTGGACGGGCTGAATTCAGCCCGTCCGGCGATTGAGGACAAAGTGCAGCCGGCGGGCTGCGCAACCCGACGAACTTACGCGGCCACCGGCGTCAGCCGATGTGCAGGACGAGGCCGCCGTCCGCGGTGGCCTCGATCCGGATCTGCTCCAGGGAGTCGACGTGGGCGGTCGGGCCGTGCGCGGCGGCGCGGGGGCCGACGCCGACGACGCGCATGCCGGCGGCGAGGCCGGCGGCTATGCCGACCTCGGAGTCCTCGAAGACGATGCAGTCCTCGGGTCCGAAGCCGAGCTCGGCGGCGCCCTTGAGGAAGCCCTCGGGGTCCGGCTTGCTGGCGCTGACGCGCTCGGCCGTCACCATGACGTCCGGCAGCGGGAGCCCGGTGGCCCGCATACGGGTCCGGGCGAGGGCGTCGTCGGCGGAGGTCACGAGGGCGTGCGGCAGGCGCTGCGCCCGCAGGGCGGCCATGAATGCCGGGGCGCCGGGGATCGGCACGACGCCGTCGATGTCGGCGGTCTCCTGGGCGAGCAGCTCGCGGTTCTCCGCGTAGTTCTGCTCCATCGGGCGCTCCGGCAGCAGCACCGCCATCGTGGCGTGCCCCTGGCGGCCGTGCACGACGCCGATGACGGCGTCGCCGTCCAGGCCGTGCCGCGCGGCCCAGCCGCGCCAGCAGCGCTCGACCACCGCGTCGGAGTTCACGAGCGTGCCGTCCATGTCCAGCAGCAGGGCGCGGGCGGCCAACGGCATACGTGCTCCTCGGGTGAGTACTCAGTGGCCCCGCCCGCCGGTCAGGGGAAACGGGCGGAACCACTTTGTTCCTACACGATACAAAACCCTGGGCGCTTTACGCCAGGGGGTCCGCCCCTCGGGACGAGGTGTTCGCCGCGCCGCTACCCGCCGTCCACGTACTGCAGCAGCCCGTACGTGAAGTGCGCGACGCGCGCCTGCCCGTCCGCCGGGTCGGTGAAGCCCAGCCGCCAGCGGGTGGGCGCGTCGCCTTCCATCGGGACGACCGGCGCGAAGGCGCGGGCGACCTCGTCGACCGTGCAGGACCAGGGGGTGAGGTCGGCGGCCGTGCGCGGTTGGGGGCCCGGGTCGCCGGGGGCGCGGATGAGCCACTCGTTCCAGGTCGCGCCGCCCTGGGGTGCGCAGAGGATCTCGAAGCGCAGCGTCGGCCAGAGGGGGACGGGCCAGTACGGGGCCCGGCAGGTCAGGTCGCCGATGCGGCGGGTCTGCTCGGCTTCGGGCGGGCCGAGCACGATCCGGTAGCGGCGTTCGCCCTTCGGGGCTCCCCGGGCGTGCGACCAGGCCTGCCAGCGGCGGTTCGCCTCCCGGAGGTCGGCGTGGGTGACGCCGAGGGTGCGCAGCGCGTCCTCGACGAGGACGGGCTGGTGATCCGCCATGCGGCGGAGGAGGACGAGGGTGAATTCCGTCGGGCCGAGGGGGGTTGTCGCTGCCACGGGGGTGATTCTGCCCGCCGCGGGCACTACGGCTCCGTCGTACGGGACTCCAGCGACGCCCGCGTGTTCGCGCCGTAGACGCCGTCCGGGTCGCCCTCGACGTTGTAGACGGTCTGGTAGCTGGAGACGGAGTCGCGGACCTCGGAGGTGTAGTGGCCGTCGGCGACGCCGGAGTAGAGGAGCACCTGGCGCAGGCGCTCCTGCAGCTCGACGACTTCGGGGCCGTAGTCGCCCGGGCTGAGGACTGCGGCGGCGGAGGTGCTCGCGGAGGGGCGGGAGGAGCGGGCGGCGGAGGTCGTGGACGAGGAGGAGGACGGGGAGGGGGAGGATGAGACGGTGGCGGAGGCGGACCGCGACACCGTGGCCGAGGGGGACGTGGAGGCGGAGGGGGACGCGCTCGCACTGGGGGAGGAGGAGCCTATGGCGGCGGCGGGCGTGGAGCGGGTGGCGGAAGGGAGGACGAGCTCGGCCGTGGAGGTCCGCTCGTCGGGGAGGACCCGCTCGGCCGGTTCGGGGCGGCCCAGGAGCTGTACGCCGAGCACGACGGCCCCGGCGACGGCGGCGGTGGCCGTGACGGCCGCGGCGACCAGCACGGGGCCCCGGCGCCGCCGCGGGCCGTCCTCCTCGGGCCCGTAGGGCGCGTAGGGCTCGTACGGCGTCGGAGCGGGGGCGGGAGCGGGGATGTGGACCGGCAGCGGCATCGTCGCCGCGTCGGCGGGGTCGGCCACGGGCTCCGGCTCCGGCGAGGGCTCCGGCGCGGGCGCCTCGTCCGCGCTCGGGCCGGAGACGTAGGGCCGGATCCGCAGCGGGTGGAAGTCCGCGGCCTCGGCGACCACGTCCTCACGTATGGCTGCGCGTGCGGCGCACCCGCAGCCCGGCAGGCCGCCGTCGGTCTCCGCGGGGGCGTTGCATATGCCGCACGTTTCATGAGCAATAGCCATCGGCTGATTATGCAGACCTTCACATACGCAGCACAGTTTCACCCCCGCGGGAACTCGCACAAGTGGCCGTACAAAAGGCGCCAATACCGTCGATCAGTGTGAATATTGAGCCTGGAAAACCTAGGCGAGGAGCGCGGTATGGCCCAGGCGCAGGCCCAGGACACGACCCCCGGCGCCCCGGGCGGCCCGGGCGCGGCCAAGCGCAGCGTGAACGTGGCGATCGGCGCGCTCGCCCTCGGCCTGCTGCTGGCGGCGCTGGACCAGACGATCGTGTCGACCGCGCTGCCGACCATCGCCAGCGATCTGGGCGGCCTGGAGCACCTGTCGTGGGTGGTGACGGCGTATCTGCTCGCGTCCACCGCCGCGACCCCGCTGTGGGGGAAGCTCGGCGACATGTACGGGCGGAAGAAGCTCTTCCAGTCCGTGATCGTGATCTTCCTGATCGGCTCGGCGCTGTGCGGCCTCTCCCAGAACATGGCCCAGCTGATCGGTTTCCGCGCGCTGCAGGGGCTGGGCGGCGGCGGGCTGATCGCGCTGTCGATGGCGATCGTCGGCGACATCGTGCCGCCGCGCGACCGGGGCCGCTACCAGGGCGTGTTCGGGGCGGTGTTCGGGGCGTCGAGCGTCCTGGGGCCGCTGCTGGGCGGGCTGTTCGTGGACAACCTGAGCTGGCGCTGGGTGTTCTACATCAACCTGCCGGTCGGCGTCGTCGCGCTCGCCGTCATCGCGGCCGTGCTGCACATCCCGGTACGCCGTACCGCTCACCGCATCGACTACGTCGGCATGGCGGTGGTCGCGGCCGCCGCGACCTCGCTCGTCCTGATGACCTCCCTGGGCGGTACGACCTGGGGCTGGGGCTCGGCGCAGATCATCGGGCTGGCGGTGCTGGGCGGGGTGCTGGTGGTGGCGTTCGTCGGGATCGAGCGGCGGGCGCAGGAGCCGGTGCTGCCGCTGCATCTGTTCCGTAACCGCACCTTCTGGCTGTGCTCGGTGATCTCGTTCGTCATCGGCTTCTCGATGTTCGGCACGATGACGTTCCTGCCGACCTTCCTGCAGGTGGTGCACGGCTACTCGCCGACGCTGTCCGGCGTGCACATGATCCCGATGGTGATCGGCATGCTGGTCGCGTCGACCGTGTCCGGGCAGATCGTCTCGCGTACGGGCCACTACAAGGTCTTCCCGATCCTCGGCACGGGGGTCACCATCATCGGGCTGTTGCTGCTGCACCAACTGGACGAGTTCACCACCACCTGGGTGATGAGCATGTACTTCGTCGTGTTCGGCCTCGGGCTCGGCCTGGTGATGCAGGTGCTGATCCTCGCCGTGCAGAACGCCGTGGGCTACGAGGACCTGGGCGCGGCGACCTCCGGCGCGACCTTCTTCCGGTCGATCGGCGCCTCCTTCGGCGTCTCGATCTTCGGCACCATCTTCTCCAACGCCCTGAACGACAAGATCGGTTCGGCGTTCGCGGGCCAGTCCCTCCCGGCCGGATTCAGCCCGGACACGATCACCTCCGACCCGCGCGCGGTGGAGCAGCTCCCGGCCGCGCTGCGGCCCGCCGTGCTGCACGCGTACTCGGCCTCCATCACCAGCGTCTTCATCTACGCGGTGCCGGTGTGCCTGGTCGCCTTCGTGCTCGCCTGGTTCCTGAAGGAGCAGCCGCTGCGCGGCTCGGTGACCGTGCCGGACGGGAGCGAGACGATCGGCGCGATGCCGGTCGAGCGCTCGTCGCTGGACGAGATCGCGCGCGGTCTCACCGTCCTCGGCAGCCGGGAGGCGCGGCGTGATCTGTACGTACGCATCACCAGGATGGCCGAGCTCGACATCCTCCCCGGCTCCAGCTGGCTGCTGCTGCGGATCGCCAAGTCCGGGTCGGCCGACCCGGTGGACCTGGCTCTGACCACCACGGTGCCGCGCGAGGTCATCGAACGGGCGGCCGTCGAGGTCGAGGAGAGGCATCTCGCCCGCCGCGAGGGCAATCCGCTGGTCCTGACCGAGCGCGGCCAGGAGGTCGTCGCGCTGCTCACCGAGGCCCGCCGCAAGGTGCTCGCCGACCTGCTCGGCGACTGGGACCCCGAACGGCACGCGGATCTCGCGGCGTTGCTCAGCAAGCTCGCCGGCGACCTGTGCGGCGGAGACACGGACCGGCCGGCGGGCCGGCCTCCCTCCGTCAGATACCAGCCCGGAGAGACAACCGCCTGACGTAGGGCCTTGCCCGTACGCGTTTGAACGGTGCGTCAGGGGTAACCCGATGTGATGAGTCGGCAGCCCTTGGAGGCACTTCCATGACAACCGGCATAGTCATCGCCGCGATCATCATCGTTCTGGCGCTCGTCGTCGCTGTCGGGCTCGGCTTCGTACAGCCGCCCGGCATCGGCAAAGGCACCGGCACCGGACCGGGCGGCCTGCGGCGGCGCTTCGGCCCCGAGTACGAGCGCGTCGTCGCGCGGCACGGTGGCGACACCGCGGCCGCGCGCAAGGAACTGCAGGAGCGGCTGAAGCGGTACGGCAAGATCGAGTTCCGGCCGCTCACCTGGCAGGACCGGGAGCGTTACGCCGCCGAATGGACCGGCATCCAGGAGCGGTTCGTGGACTCGCCCGCCGACGCGGTCGGCGAGGCGGAGACCCTCCTCGCCCGGCTCGTCAAGGACCGCGGCTACCCGGACGCGGAGAGCGGCGAGCAGATCGACGCCCTGTCCGTCCACCGGCCGCACCACGTCCAGTCCTACCGCGAGATCCGTGAGGTCGTCGCCGGGCCGGCGAAGGACGGCGACGGCGACGGCGACGGTGAAGGTGACGGCGACAGCGCCGGCGCGACCGCCTCTACCGCCTCGACCGAAGAGCTGCGCCTGGCCCTCGTACGCGCCCGTGGGCTCTTCGACGAGCTCGTCAAGGCCGGCCCCCAGGACCACCGGGCCGCGAAGAACGGCGCCGCTCCAGGCAGGCCGGGCAAGCCCGGTGAGCCCGGCAAGCCGGGTATAGCCGGCAAGCTCCGCACAGGCCGCATCCACCTCCCGTCGAGGAGCACCCGATGACCGAGCAGCACGAAGACGTACGCCGACCGGACCCCATCTCGGTACGCAAGCCGGAACCCGCGAGGACGGAACCGGCGAAGCCGGAACCCGTCAGGTCGGAACCCGTCAGGTCGGAACCCGTCAGGTCGGAACCCGTCAGGTCGGAACCCGTCAGGTCGGAACCCGTCAGGTCGGAACCCGCCAGGCAGGCCGTCGTGGCCCGGGCCCCGCAGGCTCCCCAGGCCCCGCAAGCCCGGCAGGCCCCCCGTGGGAATGCCGTCACCCTGATGGCCGAGGGCGAGAGCGAGAAGCTCACCCGCAGCCTGCAGCAGGCCGTCGGCGGGTTCGTCGACGAGCCGCGCAACGCC
>Ga0307517_10011242_pt1 | contig 12422 bp, 5 predicted proteins | sample 23_EM_MG_FD_194515 | JGI IMG/M metagenome (GOLD analysis project Ga0307517, IMG submission 194515) | Populus trichocarpa ectomycorrhiza microbial communities from riparian zone in the Pacific Northwest, United States - 23_EM | ecosystem: Host-associated > Plants > Roots > Unclassified | place...
GATTTGACCTTTCGAGATGATTTATGTTCCCTTGAAGCCCTGAAGATTGAGATCATGAAGGGTTAGGGGAAAAGGAAAGGGGAAAGGGAGGGGGCGGCTGGAAAGGTTAGGGGAAAAGGAAGGGGGCGGCTGGAAGGGTTACAGGAAAAGGAAGGGGGAAAGGGAGGGGGGCGGCTGTTAGGGTTATAGGAGGGGGAAGGGGGAAGGGGGAAAGGGAGGGGGGCGGCTGTTAGGGTTATAGGAAAAGGAAGGGGGAAAGGGAAAAAAGGAGTGGAGCGGCTGTGAGGGTTAGGGTATTTAGTTTTAGGGTTAGGATTTTCTTTTTATACCTTTTTTTTTAGATTTAATGAAACCGGTTCGGTTTGGTCCGGTTCAATCGGTTTAAGCTTTTTTAAACCGGAACCGAACCGGACCAGTCAGTTTTTTTTATTTTTTAATCGGTTTATTCGGGTTTTTTTTCGGTTCGGTTTTTTCGGTTAATTTTTTTTCGGTTTTTTTGGTTTAATCGGTTGGTCGGTTTTTTTGAACACCCCTAGTGGCAAGCATGTTGGTGGGAAGATATTTTTTTAACAATATTATTAAATTCAGTCAAATTCACAAAGTCAACATAGTGACCCATAGACCCAACATTTAGATGAAGAGGTTTTAAAGTAAAGTGAGTAGGATCTTGTCCAGTGTGACCCAGCTCACATGCCGACTAGGTCAATCTAACCAAAATTTTGTTTGATCTTTTGGGTTAAAAAATAAAATGATGTTGATTTAATGTTTTGTTTTATAAAAAATATTGGAAAATAATGTTTTGGATAAAATCGCGTCAAATCAAGTTAATCCACCCAACTCGTAACGTGGGTTATGGCCCTGACCAATTTTATTAACCATGTTATTTGAAATTTATTTTGTATTTACTTAAATGATTATAAAAATATATATTTACAGGAAAGATAACAAATAAAATTATCGAGGAAAAATATATTTTTTCAACCTAAACTCAATTTTCTTATTAATGCCCCTCTTGATTGTGTGAAAGAAAGTGTGTGTGTGTGTTATATATTGTAAGCATTGTTTTTAAAAAATAAAAATTTATCATGATTTTAAAAGCAGGTTTTCAAAAACAAATCTCAATATTTAGTATGTAATTGAGGAAAAAAATTACTAAATGTGATAAAATATTGTAAGAAATAATAAAAGATTAAAGAAAAAAAATTATTTTCAAGGAATATTTGTCAACAATCTTTTATTTTTTACTTTTCCATATTAGGCACATAGTATTTGAAAAGAATTATTAACATTCCCATAAAACCTATAACATCATCTAAGAACCATGGTAAAATCGACAGTAATTTTAACATCATGGTAAGCCTTTTTTTCTTTCACAATGTGTTCCAATGGAAGAAAAAAAAATAAGAAAGTGGTCAGGTGACTGGACCAAGAAAAAAGAATGGTTAGTGCACGTAGACTTAATTTTTTTTTTCTCTCAAGAGAAGACAAAATGCCATTGCACTTTTATTTTTTATTTTTTTAAAAAATAAATGATGTCTCATCAACCGTGTGTGTGACAAATAACATATCATCTGCTACGACAAATAATATATTATTTATTTGCTTAGATTTTGATCATATAAACGATGAGTGAAAAAATAAGTTGAGTTTTTTTGACAAAATAAATGAAAAGAACTTTCTCAACCTTGATATATTTTTTTCAACAATATAAAAATTCAAAAACACCTCAATAATATTTTTTTTCATGAAAAGAAATCTTGACAACCAATTATTTTCTTTCTTCTCCGTTGTTGTTTTTCATCGTTTCTCTCTTTTCTCTTAATCTCAAAGACTTAAATGTAAACAAAATGAAGTTTTGAATCAAACTATAAGAGTTTTAAAAAGGGACCAAAATTAAAATTCAAAAAATTCTATAGGTATTTACAAAAAAAAAAAAAAGGTGTTCGATGGATAGTATCAAAAAAGAAAAAACCCTGATTTATTTTCTAATTGTCAATACTGGTACTGAATTTTCAATTTCTCACTAGCAATAAAATCAATTTTTTTATATACAAAATTGAATATCACCTCAATGTTAAGATGTTCGATGATTTCTTTACTCACATACAAGAGTACACTACACAGTACAAAATGCCTTTTCTTTTAGGTTTTTGTTAATTAAAACTTGTACATTTAAAAAAATTTACTTTAATCACTCTGTATCATTCAAAAGCTTAAAGGATAATACGATAAATATACCTATTTAGTAGTCAAATTATAATTAATGTGAGAAGTGATACGTTATTTTTCTCCTTTTCTTTTCTAATCATAAAAGGAATTCATAAAAACAAACCTTACAAAATCAACCTTAATTATATGCGAGAGTCAAATGAAAAAAAATTTAAATATAAAAAAATATTAAAGTCATAAAAAGTTTTTTGGTGTTGTCATTAGACCCAGCTAAGAAGATCAAACTTGAAATCTCTCAACCAAACATCTTGTCTAGCCTAAATCTCATATTAAAGCCTAAATCTCACATTAAATTATGTGAGAGTTATTCTAATATGACCCAATACATTCGACAGGTCCAACGGTAACACAAATGATTGACGAAAACATAGTTTGATTTAAAAAAAAAATTAACAAGCAGCATGTCGCGTGTTGCTGCTTGGAATTTGACAACCGTTGCAGTGATTGAAAAACTAAGAGTGAGGGAGTTTTGGCCTAAAAATCTACTTTTTAACTAATTTTCACCCAAAATATCTTAAAAACACTCTTAGAATCCAAAACAAGCTAATTTAACAACTCAAACACCTTAAAACGATACAAAAATATAAAATCAAAACAAGAAACAATTTCCTCTCTTGATGCTTATCTATTTTTTTAGATAAGATCAAGGTTGGAAACCACTACTATCCAGCTTGTCTCGAATAGAATCCATTGACATAAATAATAAAGAGTTTTATCCCAAAAAATGAAGAAATTGATTACTTTCTCTCTTCTCACTCAAATTAAGGGACTTAAATGAAAAAAAACTTTTTTTCCCTAAATTTTAAACTTGTTATGGGATTTCTTTTTGTTTTATACTTTTGTCATTTTTAAAAAAAATTCGTATCTAGTTAACAAATTTTGAAAAATTTGTCATGAAATTGTGCAGAAAAAAAAACTAAATGTAAAAAATAAAGTTTGACTACGGAATTAAAAATAAAGCATACTGCTCACTGCTATAGTGAATTCCTTGACCGCATTAGTTTTTGCTATAATATAATTATAATATAATATTATTACTGATTTTTCTTCCGCCTTATTTATCATTATCATTTACAGATTTTGAAGCTTAAAATTAGAGGCAAAAGCTATCACTCAATCAATTTACTACCATATATAATTGTTATTAAGATGCTAGATTTACTTCCGCATACTAAAAAGATATAAATGAAAACACCATTTTAATCCCTAATGTTTAACCTTATTTATAGTTTCATCCTAAAAATCAATTAATTTTATCAATTCCATTCCAAATTTGTTCGATAGTGGACAATGTTGTGCTTCTTCAACCAAAACAACAAGCCAAGAAGGCAAAAACAAATGGTGGTTCTTAATGGAGGGGCAACATTAGCTAAATTCGTATCAAATTAGGATGAAAGTATATTTTTTTTTTGTCTAGGATGAGTTTGAAAAATACATAATATGTTAGGGCAGAAAATAGATTCCTTTAAAAGGAAACAACCAAGTTCCAAAATTATGATAATTTTTCTGGACATAAAACATAAATAAGAGGTCTACTAGATAAATGTTGCGTTGTATACTGCTAGCCGAGTTAACTTTTTATCAATGTAAAAAAAGATGTTCATGTAAATATCGGAGCAAGAAAAATATAAAAATTTGGTAAATAAAAGAGGTCCAACGTGCTGTTAGAGTAGTGACCTAGAAAACAAACAAAAATAAAACATCATGAATCGAGCATCTTATACTTACTCTCATGCAAACAATTTAATTTAATTAAAAAATAAAATTCCTTTTTGAAAAGCTAGATTCAACAAAGATTAAAAAAAAATTGAGTTGACCCTTGTTACTTTTAGAACCACATAAAAATCCCATAGAAATCAAATAAAAAAATAACAAAATGTACCCTTGTTACTTTCATAACCACGGAAAAATCCCATAGAAATCAAATAAAAAAATAACAAAATGTTGGTGGATGAAACCGAAAAAAATGAACTTAAAAAAAAAAAAAAACCAAATAAGCCTAGGTGAACCGTGTAAACCAAGATTAATCTCTCAAACTCGTAACCCGTTAAATTATAGATCTGGAATAAACTAACAAGCTCAACACCCACTACATTAAATGAAGGAGGATTAAATCAATAAATTTAATTTAATTTTTTTTTTAAATCCTTTTAAAAAAGCTAAACTTAACAAAGACAAAAAAAAAAAAAAAAAACTCGAGGCAATCCTTGTTATTTTAAAAATAAAAATAAATCTTATAGAAAGCGAATAAAAAGAATCTTGAAAGATGAAATCGTAAAAAAAAATTAAATAAAAGAAAAAAAACCAAGCAAATCTGAGTGAACCTTATAAATTTAGGTTAAACTCTTAAACCTGCAATTTATTAAATTTTCAACCCGAGCTCAACCCAGAAGCACAACACTAGAAGAATTAAATGTGTGGAGGATGAAATCAATTAATTTTATTTAATTTAAAAACAAAAATCCTTTAAAAAGCTAAATTTGATAAAGATAAAAGAAGAAAAAGAAAAAAAAAAGAAGCTAACTTGTGTTATTTAAAAAAAAAACTAAAACATCTCATAGAAAGTGAATAAAATATAACAAAAGGCTGCAGGATGAAAAATGTAACAATCTTAGTAATTTTCCTGGATTAAAAACATAAGATTTTTTTATATTAATATAAATTTGATGCTCTGCCTCAATTTCTAGTGAACTTTAAGCAAAATTTCCTCTATAACGAGAGGTTGCAAGTTATCAACTTACACTTATTTCACATTTATACAAAAACTAAATCATTGATCTGTTTTTCCTAGAACGTAAACCATATAAAACAATGTTTCCCAATCATTTCTATTCAGTCAAAAAAATCAAATAAGGTTATAAAATGCAATAAATTCAATCCTTAAGAATTCAATATAATATTCAACATACATGGATATTATAGAATATTTAGTTTAAGTAACTACAACAACAAAAAATGAACATTTATGTTTACATATTAAAACAAAATAATATTACAAATCAAAATACGAATATTAAGCATAATCTATATGATCAAAAGATGTAAAGTGAATCTAGTATGATTGTGATGATCTTGAAATAAAATACAACATTTAATATATTATCTAGGAAATAAACAAGCGAATAGTTAAATATAATTAATATTATAAATAAATTCCTTTTTATTTAATATGATTTCTATTTCCTTAGTTACATCGACCATCACAATACCATTAATTCTACAATTACATAGGCTTACTAAGTAGGCCTAATATCAATTTCAAATTGATATTTCTAATCATTATTTTGAAAATAATTAGATTAGAATATGTTAATATCAACGACTATCATTAATATCATTAGTCTTCCATTCTAGGAATGACTAATCAAATTTAGTTAATGCCGATATGACTATCATTGATATGATTAATCTTTCAATTTCGGGAATAACTAATCAAGTTTAGGTAATCCTAACATCAATGACTATCATTGATATTATTAGTTTTTCAATTATAGAAACAACTAATCAAATTCAAATAATGTCATTAGTTTTTCAATTCTGGAAATAACTAATCAAATTCAGGTAATATCAATATCAATGACTCTCATTGATATCATTAGTCTCCCACTTCCAAGAATAACTAATCAAATTCATAATTTCTAATTTCATTTCTTTCTTTATCCACCAAATCATTTATGATTTCACACACATTTTATATAATTTTCCTCCTCGTGTAGCTTAAATATGCAATAAAAGGAACCATGAGTTCCCTTTTGTTTTCCTTCAATTTTTTGCATTAATTTATCATCGTTAGGTACTAGAACAACCTACAGTACAATTTATTTTTCAATTTAGAAAACTATTCTCCCCTTCCTATTATATTTCCTTGGTTGAACCTATGACTAAGGAGGCAAGATTTTTTCTTTATTTTGCCTCAAATTGATACTATACCCATTGTTTATTTACTCTGATAAACATGTTTCAAGCATTAAATTAGTCATTAAAACAATCAATTCATATAATTAAATTTTTCTATAATGCAAAACAATACATAATCCGATAAAATTCACGCTAAAACTTTAAATTAAGCTTTGATTAGGGTTCTCACCTTTTAACCACAATTTCTTAGGAAAAAAATGACAAGAAAACAAGTTTTTTTCCTTCCTCTCTCCCCCTTCCTTTTCTTCTCCAAACCGTCTCCTCTCAAGCAACCATTCCTATAGTTTTTCCTTCGCTTTCCTAAATAAATCTCCTTCTAAACTCTTTTGATCTTTTATTTCAAGTATTTGCTTTAGATATTTAAAGAAAAATTGAAGAAATTTCTCCCCGATGACTGGCCACTCTTGGCTTCTTTAAGAAGCCAAGAGTTTATTTATATCACCTATATACTGTGATTTACAAACATGTTCTTTTAAATTTAGGTGTTTTTCCTTTAACCAGTTATCTTGTCTCGTCGTTGTTTTTAAAAATAAATCACGTTCAAAAGTTTTTCTAAATTAATTATTCTATTATCATTTTTTTTTATTTTAATCGGAGATATACAAAACAAAAAAGCTTAAAAAAGAGAAAAAAAACCAAGAAAGCTTGTGTCAACTTTGTAAACCAAGGTAAATCTCTTAACTCTGCAATCCGTTAAATTTTAGATTTTGACTGAACTAAGAAGCTAAACACTCGGTCAATTAAATGTTGGAGGATGAAATAATAATAAAAAAAATCAATCTAAAAAAATCTTGCAAGGTAAAAAATAGCAATAAAAAAGGATTTGATTTGATAGAAAAAAAACTCAAGAATGATGAAATTGTAAGAAAAAAGAACAATTTTTAAAATCATCTAAAATAAAACAAATAGTAATAAAAAAAAAGAAAATCAAATCTAACAGATAAAAAAATCTATTGGGGTGAAATTGAAAAGAAAAAAATCTTTAATTTCATAAATTATTCTAAATAAAAAATTATATTAAAGAGAATAGGGACGAGATCTTAAGGACAACAAACTTAAAGGTTTAATTGATTTTTTTTAAGGTCAACATGAAAAAGAAAAAAAAAATAAAAGGCCACATGCACTAAACCAACAACAATTAAACAACACACGCCTCTTCTATGTGGAGGGGAGACCAAGATGTTTTGGACACAACCTTGGAAGTAAGGTTTTGGTCACCGGAAATCGATGTGTAGATCGTCTAAACCTGATGAATATTGTTCATCCGCTTCCAGGTTTTTTTTTTTTTTTACTTATGAAATTATTCTATTGGCTTTAATGACATACAATAATTATCAAATAACCAAATGCAAAAGATAAAATAACCCTGAATCAAAGGTGATTTTTTTAAAATTTTAAGGAAAATGATGTAATCTAACTGTTTTAAAATTAAATCAAAGAAAAAAAAGCTTATTTAAAAGTTTAATGTTATTTTGACGTCAACAGTAATAAAATAATTATACTACACAGTAATGTTTTTAAAAAACTATTCAACCCTAATTATTATTATAATGATTAATGGGTTCCATAAAAAATACCTATTTCTCTTGAAACAAAAAAGCTAAATAATTTTGCGAACTAAGGGCAAAATAGTAGTTTACAGTTGACAATGCATAGTAAAACCTGAGCTCTTGTTATAATTTTGGATCGATGTCATATTTTTAGACGGAAAACCCCTTTCTTAAACACGGGTCCACACTCTGGCATACAGACAGAAACAAGGACGCTATTGCACTCCTGTGGACACCATCTCCGGTCACCATCTTCTTACAAGGGTAACATCTCAATCTTCTCTTCTCTTCTCTTCTCGTTTTATGGTTAAAAAAATATGCTTATTGGCTAAATTTTAGTTTCTTGATTTAGTAAGATGAAATCGTGTCGCTGTTGTATTGAGTTTTGATAGATAAGGAAGCTAAAAGTTTGTGTTTTGATCATCTGTTTAATTGGCTTGAATTTGATTTTGTGGAAGAATTGTAGGAAAGACTGTTTGTTTGTTAAGGAAACGAAGGAAAATAAATGGGCTGTGATATTTGGAGTTTTTATCATAAATTTTTGCTTTGTTTCAAGTAACACGATCGTTTGCATAAATAGAACCAAAAGGCAAACAATCTAGGTTTTCCTCTGAAATCTAAAATAATCTGAATTTGTTTCTTTTTATCTGCTCGCTTTTTAGTGATTTGCCAATAAATTTGAAACCCCATGAAGCTTCTCTATGCTTGTGAACTGGCAAGAGAACACCAGTGATAATGGTGTTTGTTGCGGTAGTTGCATACCAGTAATGCATTAATACAGGTGCGGTCAGTCTCATACATTGATGCACCACACATGTATGCAATTCATGCACTGTTGGGATGCCAAGCAAAATGCGTGATGGTCCCCAGCGTTGGTCTAAATCGACTGCCGCTTGTTTGGTTGTTTTTTATATTACCCCTCGAAGAGTTATGTTTTTTCCTTGTTTGGTCCCTATGGAGAGAAGTTACCTTATGCAGCAAGTGTGGTGTTTCAAATTCCTTATTGGGGTTTAGTTTTATGGATTATGGATTGTTAAGGTAAAATGGTATTTTAATTAGGATAAATGTGATAAACCAGCTCAGATGTGTCCTAGTATGAGTTTCAAGAATTTTGCAACCATGCGATTCAGCAAAGGCGGTATGTTTATTTTCTCTTTATCTGCTCATCATTTAGTAATTTACCGATTACATGGAAACTCCAAGAATCTCCTCTGTGCTTATGAACTGATTGGAGAACACCAGTGATAGAGGTGCTTGTTGCCATCGTTGCATCCCAGCTATGGATGTAATACACTTGCTGTGCGTTTGTATGTTGACATACTACACATGTATGCAACGCATGCATGTCTGGGATGTGAAGCAAATCAGTTGTTTATCCCCTGCATTGGTTTTAATTGATTGCCGGTTGTTCGGTTCTTTTTAAATCCCCCCCCCCCTAAAAAAAAAAAGGGTTTTGTTTCTTCCTTGTTTGGTCCTCCTGATCAGCAATTACTTTGTGCTTTTTAAGTGTGATGTTTCCGCTTTCATTACTTAAGGTACTTCGGGTTTGGTTCTATGGATCACAGATTACATTGCTAGGTGAAATAGCCTATTAATTAGGATAAATGTGATAAACCAGCTCAGATGTGTCCTGGCATGAGTTTCAAGAATTTTTTGATTTTGTTTTTCTGCAGAGATATATGTGATCAAAGACTTTCTCAATTGATCTCACTCACAATTTCCTGCCATTATTTTTCCCTAGATGACATGTAAATAAATTTTTGATGAAGATAGTTATGATGATTGTTGGTTATTGTCACTGAGATGTTAAACATACAATACAACTTTATCGGTGAGTATTTAGACATTTTCGGAGGTAAAAAAACTCTTATTTTTTTTTAAATAAATTTGTGTGTGTGTGTGTGCGTGCCTTTGGAAGATTATGTTTTTAGCTGATACAAATTGAGTAATTTTCATTTTTGTTCTATTAATCTACACTTACAACTTACAGCTCTTGGCTGAGAAGGTATTCTACAATCTATAGATGATACTGATATGGTATTTATTTATGTAACCGAGTGAATTTCACCTGCTTCCTCCTAGGCGCATGCTAGCTGCTAGCACATGTGATTTAATAAAGGGTGTTTTTTTCTTGCTTAGATCAGTTATTTCTGTTTGAACTTCATAATTTACCTATTAATAGTGATGCTATCATTCTTATTATATTTCTGTTACCTAATCAGTTTTGCTTTATTTCTTGCTATGTTTGTTGTGATTTTAATGCATATGTGTTTTGCAGGTTATCATGCTCATTATTAGATATGTTAAATTTAGCTGAAGAACTTACAAAAAAGATAATGAAGAAACATGAGAATCTTGCTGAGACGGAAAAGCAACTAGAGATTGATAGGATCAGCAATCTGCCGTGGGATGTATTGGATACTATCCTTGTGTGCTTGCCTCTTAGAGATGCTGCAAGGACTAGTATCCTATCCAGTAAGTGGAGATATAAGTGGACTAATCTTTCACAGTTCATTTTGGATGATAAATGCATCCACTATTCTATATCAGACAAAACATCCAGATGGATAGAGATTAGGAAAATCATCGATCATGTTCAATCCAATCACAATGGACCAATAGAGAAGTTCAAGCTTGCGGCTTATTGCTGTCCAAACTATTCCGATTTAGACCAATGGATAAGGTTTTTAACAGAGAAAGGTATCAAGGAGTTAATTATCCAGGAGTTCAGTGTCATTAAGCATTTTAAGCTGCCTGATTCTGTTTTCTGCGGTCCAAAACTCAGTCACTTGGAGCTATATGGTTGCATATTAAGGCTTCCTTCATCATTCAAAGGATTTGATTGCCTTAAAATCCTTCAGCTCAATCATGTTTTCATAAAAAGCGATACACTGGAACATTTAATCCGTAACTGCCCTGTTCTTGAGAAGCTGACACTGTTGAACCTTCATCATCTGGCTTGCGTAAGGATATATAACCCAAACCTGAAATATGTGAAAATAGATTCTGCATTTGAAGATATCTGTCTGGGACATAGCTTGCTTCTAGCCAGTGTTGATATTCGTATGTTACCTATGAATGGGGGGATCACACACCAACCTCCCGAACAAGGGAAAGTTTGCACTTTAATCAGAGTTTTTGGTTATCTGCATGGTATAAACAGGCTAAGCTTATCCAATCAATTTCTTGAGGTATGCAGTTCTCTGTTTTTTTTCTAGAACTTGAAGTGGACAAACAGTTTTAAGCTTATCTGTTGTTTTCTCATGCATTTTTTCCCCAGTTTCTTGCCAATAAAGATGTGCCAGAAAGACTCCCTACTCCATTCAACAGCCTCTTGGCCCTTGAACTAAAAGAAATAAGATTTGCTAGTTTAAAAGGCATAGCGGCTTCCATTTCTATACTCAGAAGCTCCCCAAATTTGGAAGATCTTCTTGTTACTGTGAGTTACTTGACAAAATAATTGTAAACATTTATATACCAATTTTTCAGTCTATGGAAAAGAAAATCGAGTTACTTAAATTGATATTCTTATAGGAATTCTCTTGTTGGCATGCTTAGGTTTACCCATGTGATGATATTTCCAATCCTGTCATGGATTTGGTGACAGCACAGCTCCAGAGTGACTTTTATTTTAACCAACTCAAAGTGGTGAAGATCCGAGGCATTAATGGCACAAGAATCGAGTGGGAATTTCTCAGACTCATACTTGCTCATTCACCGGTGCTCGAGTCAATGACTATTGTAAAATCCAAAGGTGAGAGAATTTCTGAATCATTCTTGCAGGAAGTTGAGCGAGCTTCAAAACATGTCAAGTTTATTAGTTTAGCTCCATAAGTTTTTTTTCTCATGATGGCATTGCCAAGTTTGCTGTTGATGTTGTGTTCTTCACATTTTCCATTGTAAATTTTAATGTAAAGGTTATTAAACTAGTTAAACTTATCCACGGTTCTGAACTTGGTTATAGTCATCTTTCCTTTGAATACAAAATTTACAACTTGGTTCAAGGTACATTTTTGTTATTTTGGACGTGGGCTTTTCATGCTGAAGGGGCTAAGGCATGTCAGCTCTTGATCCTTTAATTGCAGGTAAAAATATTTTGCTAACAGTGAACAGGTCAATTCTGTGAGCTATAACCAGGAGATTTTGGTTGCGTTCTGCATTTTCCACTGTGAAATGTAATATTTTCCTCAGCATATTGCTGGTATACATCTTAGTTGTGAATACGAATGGTCTGCAAAATAAGTTTTTTGAGTGTTGGGTTTTGATAGATGATTTCTACTGGTAAGAACATGTACACCTGGGAAAGGGGAAGGCAGAGATAGATCAGACTTCGACAATATGCTTAGAAGGTGAAGAACCTACCCCCATTTATAACACTATTGTTTGGTAAAGCAATTGAACCTATGGATTTAAAATGGATTTGGGCCAAAAAAATGTAGCCAAGTTTCTCTATAGCACAACGCTTGCTTGCTCTAACTATTTATTGGAATAGTGATGATTTCACGGTTTTGTTTCTTCACTGGGAAAACTTAACACTAGTTTTTATTCACAACGTCTATTAGTTGTTACTAAATTAACCAAAAATAATAATTTTTTTTTTCATTTTAAATGAATAATAAAAAGATCAAAATATTATTGGAAGCAAAAAAAAAAAAACTAAAACTGATGTGGGCATTTTTTTTTTAATTTTGTTAAATTAATTTTTCCTTTTAATTTCACCCTTCA
>Ga0307517_10011245_pt1 | contig 12421 bp, 6 predicted proteins | sample 23_EM_MG_FD_194515 | JGI IMG/M metagenome (GOLD analysis project Ga0307517, IMG submission 194515) | Populus trichocarpa ectomycorrhiza microbial communities from riparian zone in the Pacific Northwest, United States - 23_EM | ecosystem: Host-associated > Plants > Roots > Unclassified | place...
ATTTAAAAAACAAAAATATATATATATATATATATATATATATATATATATATATATATATATATATATATATATGATAACTTAACTAGTTAAATTTGAGTTTTAATGATTTTATAATTTATTTGATTATTATTGTTCTCCAATAGAAGGAAGCTATTTATTATGTAGGTGTGAGGGTTAGCACAATCTCCGTAAAAAAAAATATAAACCTTAAATTATTAAATAAGTCTCTAAAAATTGATTGAATTGTATAATCTTACTGCAGATTATGACTTAGAAATGCGTGTTATATCCATTTGCCTCATATTTTGAATGTCGAAGCTGTAAATTTCCAAATAAACCTCTGCTTTATAGCGCTCCACTTCATCTGCAATCTATCCTTTTAAAAAACTTTTTAGTTTATAACCTGGTTTTAATTCCAATCACATTACATTAAAGATCATTTTTTTTTAAGTTTATATTCTATAACCTGTAATGTAAGGCCACGTGTTCTTGGACTTAGCCAACCGGGGTGCATGTTTTTTTTTAATTAAATGAATCATACGTTGTTCGCTGGAATAATTTCTGGTCAACTTTAGTTATTGAAAAGTCAAGAGCTGAGTTTTTAGATTGAAAAACAAATTTTTGACATATTTCTGCCTACGAACACCAAACAAATATCCCACAAACCTTCTTAACTTGATTTTTAATGATAAATACACTCTAAATAGCCTAAAAACTTATAATCAAATCAAAATAAACTTTCGAAACTCAATTTACTTTTTAGATATGATTAAAGGATCAAACTACCTCAATCAAACTTTCTTTTTTTAAAAAAAATTATTAACATCAAGATCATGGTTTTTGTGGCTAGAATGGAATCTAACGAAAGCTTTCTTACTTGTGATCCTCTCTGATTACTAAGTCCGACATCATCGTTTTAAGAACTTGAACATGAGAATTTCTAGTTAAAGTAACAATATTTTTTTTAATTTCTCTTGTGGTAGTTAAACAACAAATCTTTATTATTATTATTATTATTATTATTATTATCCTTGATGAGAAGTGGAATGCAACAAACATTAATGGACAGAGATAATGTCAACTTCAGCATCATCTCACCAGTCACCACCGGCTAGAAGTCAAATCTTAGATAGGTATTTTGCCATTGAAGTTCATGCATGTAAAGCTACTCATTAATTTTGTGTATATTGATAATTAATTCTTAGCTAGGTAGGGTATTTATTTAATTACATGTAGCTCGGGTAGGTTGATTCAAGAGTATAATGCACCCTTAAATATATTAGGATTTGGATTTTGAAAGCGGATTTATTAAGTCTTTTAAATACATTAGACCGATGTGCAAAATATATCTTTAAACTTGGAAATTAATTTAGTCTCAATCATCATCATCATCATAATCATCATCATTATCATCATCGTATACATAAACTAACATGAATATATTTTCATCAAGAAATTAATTAAATATATTTTTATCAAGATTGTTTGGTAATGAGATTGTGTATGTATTTTGTTTAATAAACAGATGTAATCTGTTTGGTAAAGAAAAAAACATAGTTCATTGTTATGGATTTCATAGTATTTTTGCGTTTGAAACGCAAAGAGATGAAAAGTATGACAGAGCTGCTTTGCATAAATGAACTATACTATATTATTTAATGAATAGTAAAGATATACTTTATTGTCCTGACCGGACTAGGTCTAGTCTAAAGCTCAAGATGCATAAACTAACCTGAAATTGAATTGTATAATCTTACTGCAGATTATGACTTAGAAATGCGTGTTATGTCATGAGTTGAAAACTGTAGCGTATTCGTCAATATACTAGCTTGGAGGGCACAGCTACTTCTACACTAATTTCTCAAAGCACTGCGAATCACGCAATCAATTTCTTACCGCAGGGGCTAGAATAAATTATACGGCGAATTAGAATAGTATATTTTTTATTTAATAATTTTTTTAAACGTTTAGTTTTTATTTTTATTTTTAATGTATAGCTTAGATAAAAAGAAAATAGAAAAAAAAGAGGAGTGTTAGATAGGATTACGTACAGCACCAGACATGCGAGGCCAGGGACCGTCATCAAATGCCTGGCGGGCAGCCTTCACAGCCAAATCCACGTCCTCTTTATCTCCTTCTGCAACTCTAGCTATAACCTCTCCTGTTCTTGGGTCGATCGTCTCGAAAGTTTTACCTGGAAAATTGTATTTAAATTAAAAAAAAAATACCTTTTCACCACCAGAAACGTAGTCGATCAAGGTTAAGATAATTTTGAAAAATTAGAAAATAAAATATTCTTACCGGTGTTAATTGTACTTTATAATATAAGCTATCTTATTCACTGCGCGTCACTAGTGAACACGAAAGTTTATATTATAAAATATCATGCATTGTTAAATCAATTATTCGACCAAAAAATATTAGAGCAACTATACACAAACTGACAAGCAATCCATATTTTTTTAATAAGTTCTTGTTGCCCCTTTTATATTATATGATTATTGTGCAGGCCATCATGAGTCGCATTATGTAAAATTTATTCGCACCATGATTCATGACTTTTATTTAACAAATATTTTATAAAATAGATATTTCCTCCTTTTTAATAAAAAAAATTTCAAGTACAAAATAAAAATTAAAAAATTCGTCAAATAAGATAATGTTCTCAGGTAAGTTACATTGTACAGACACAGATAGCTGTTCTACAAAGAAACTGACAGTAACATTTAGCCCAGATGGAATCAGTAAATGAAATGACGATAATATTTTCCAGCTGCTGCCGTTTTGTAGTGATAGAGTGAAGAAAATTGTTTCATTTTTCGATCGGATTTTTTCTTTCCTTGAGAGAGTCTATGGTGAGAAAAACTGTGATTTTCATTTCGAGACATCTTTTTTCATAGCTAAAGTCACCTTAGATAGACAAACAACATAAGCTAACACCGAATCGATCGTGCTCGATGGGGTGCCAAAGACAGGGACGATGAACAGGTATATTAATTAGCTTGTTGTTCATGATAAAACATAAAGAAAGAGAAGGCCTATAGCGAAGATGTTGATTTTGGAAAGAGGACACGACGAAAATTCCATCATAAATGCTACTGGTGAAAAGGTTAGGTGAATGAATCAGGCAAGAAATACTCGTGTGTGCGCGTAGGACTGATTCAGTACGATTGGGAAAGATAGAGAGGTACAGAAACATACCTGAAACTGAATCTACAAATTCTCCATTGATGAATAGTTTGGTGAACTTTATCGTTGGCAGTTTGACTGGAGAAGCAGAGTTTTCTTCGATATAACTACCCATCTCTCTCTCTCTCTCTCTCTCTCTCGCCACCCAGAAGTAATTCTATGTTACAGTTTCGGTGATTTCAACACAAAATGGGAGGCAATATTTATGGAAGGTAGAGGAGGGCTGCCGCTGGATATCATGTGTGCGTTGGCCATTAGTTGCAACAATAGGTGTGTTTACTAAAACAATTATATAGTATTTTACAAGAGTGTATAAAAAAATCAAAATATTAGTCAACTCTCTTTATCTCCCCTGGCCCATGGCGCTTTTCTCTCTTCATCTAAGCTCTTTTTTTTTTTTTCATTTTACGTTCTTCTCTCTTCTCAATTCTTGTCTCTAGACTCAACTCACAATATCCTTCTACACTCTTCCCTCCTTCGTGCTTATCGCCATCTATATGCTTCTCCACGTAACGGGAAGTTTTACTTGTTTTAAGAACTTTTTTGTTTTTGGTTAAGTATTAATATTTAGCTGGATGATGCAAAAAAAATACAGTGTCCCGTCCAATCTAGGTCAAGTGGCCCAACTAAACTCCCACTGGCCCAACCGAGGCCAGGGAAAACGAAGAAGGAAGAAAGCTAAAAAAAAAAGATGAAGAATATTCCATGGAGGCCTAGAAAAGAAGGGCAAAATGAGAAAGAAATATATAGGCCAACTGAACTCTCTTTCAAGGAAGCCCAACTGAACCCTCTCCAAGTGAGCCTAATCAAACTCTCTTACTCTCTCACTAATCAAACCACACACGAATATGGGTCTACATTTTAAACACGTATCATAGTGAAAAATCCCTTAACCTATCTCATTCTAAAAAGACTATCATTTCACACCAATAACTATCTCTCCCACCTTGTCTCCTTATAAGATGCCTACTTTTTCGTCAATGTCTATCCCTCTCAGGCACACATCACAATATAAAAGTTCTCATCTTTGCCTGAAAATGGTCATCCTTTCCACCAATGACTATCCCTCACCTAGCTCCTACACTAATTCTCCAGGCCTAACCACCCCTTATCACAAAAAACTATCTCTTAAGACAATCTTTCCACCAATAACATAGAAGGCAAAATAATCAATGACTCAACTTCTTATATTATCACTAAACTTCCTCTTCTAACAATTCTTTCATTTAGGATACTTCTCATGACAAGTTACATATCAGGGACGAATAAGCCTGGTAACATGACAAATAGAAAACAATAAATATTTTATCTTCCCTTAATTCAACTAATTAAATCTTTTTAAAAATATTAGGGGAAAATGATGTTGCAAAATAAAAAAAGATGCTAGATCCAAATAAGGCCAGACAACCTAATTAAACCTTTACTAGTGTAATTGAGGCTAAAAGGGGAGGAATAAGAGAAAAAAGAAGAAACAAGAAGAAAGGGGAAGAAGGCCTAACCAAGGCTTAGAGAGGAAGGAAGAAAGGAAAAGAAATTCAAGGGCCAATCAAAACCTCCTTAAAGGAAGCCCAACCATACCCTCCTAAAATAGGGGCTAACTGAACCCTCTCCTAGCAAGCCCAAGCAAACTCTCTCTTCTTCTCTCATTCTTTCTCACTCATCAAGCCATAAACATCTATATGGCTACCTTGCCAAGCACACAATATAATTAAAAACAAATTCTTAACCTATCATTTTTATTAGTATGAAGTGCTTATAAAAGCCGTCCTTTCACACAAATGGCAATCTCCCTTACATTGTCTCCTTAGAAAATACATACTCTCTCGCCAATGACTATCTTCCCCAAGCATGCACCACTATATAAAGTTTCCATCTTTGCTTGAAATGACCACCCTTTACACCAATGGCTATCCCTCACTTGGCTTCTATACCAAATCTCCTTACACTAATGGCTATCCCTCACTTGGCTTCTACACCAAATCTCCTGGCCTAGCCATTCTATCTCACAAATAACTATCTCATAGGACAACCTTTCCACCAATGACATAGAAAACACAACAATCAATAACTCAACTTTCTACAAGAAAAAAAAATACTATTTATCATTTTCCCTCCACTACATAAGTTTATAAGGCCTATAGATCTATAAATACCACAGGTCATTAGGTAAAAGAGGAAGAGACAACTGATACATGCTCACACAATATCATACAAGACCATAACTGCTATATATGTATATTTTTTTTCTCTTTGCTCATTCACTATTCATCTCATACGAATATTATTTACATCTTACAAACACCATTCACTTCTTGTATACACTATTCACCTATTACAAATATTATTCACCTCTTATAAGTTGAAGTGTGGTTGATGTATGTAGCTTAGGCATCCTAACAGTTCAATAGACATGACTTGGTTAAATATGATGGTCTTACATATCATAAAGAGCACATATAGAATGTGAAAAGAATCTTAAAGCTTATAATGCAAAAGAGTGAAGTCATGAGCAAAGCCCCCCTATAATATTATGATAACATTCCATGGATAACTTAAGTTAGTCAAGCTAGAACTTAGTATTTAGAACACCTAATTCACCTCTTCACTTATGTGTCTTGGGCTTTTATGTAGATAATATTTCTAGCTTTAATTGTCATGAAAAAAAGTGATGTCATGAGCAAAGTCCCCCTATACCATTATGTCTTTATTTAGATTCTCAGTTTTATTTTTGATGCACCCATGAAAAAGAAATTTCTAGATTTTTTTAGAAAAAAAGAACTTAGACCTTTAGAGCTTGTTGTTAAAAGAACTAAGGTAATCAAAATTCCCATTCACACTAGATGAATTGTTTTTTTCTTTTATGCATTTCATAATCGATCATACATTTTTTTATGATCCATTTTGATAATACCATGATAATCAAGGATACTAATATAAATATGTCACTATGAGTTGTTAAGAGAGTGAAATGATCTAAGCCATAACATAATGATAGCTAAGGAAACACCACTGCAAATGGCATTAAATTTATTTTCCACTTCTTAACCAAGCTCACATTAGATAAGTAATTAAAAGGAAAATTACCTAATCTAAGCAATAATATTGATAGGTACCATATTATTTAATATCAAGGAAATGAAGAGAATATTAAATACATCATGAAAAGACTAATTCCATTTCTATTTCACCTTTTTGAATTGAATAAAAGATTAAACATAATATAGGCTAACATACTTTAAAGCATGAAATTTCATTGGTCATTAGTACCCAATCAAGACATCATGCCCACTATAAGTATAATGATGAATCCAAATGATAGCAATAGAAAGTATTATCTTGATAAGAAATTGAGCCCACTATTAGACCAAATATAAGATTTATAATCATGTTACTCACTTTGACAAAGTATCACTCTTTATTCAAGTGTAATAATAATTTATGAGTTGTTCTGTACGAATATGACATCTACCAAACATTTACTATTAGTCTAAAGGTATTGATTGATACTAGTTTTGATGAATCAAACCAGTAAATGGTTGCTAATTAAAGTGTTGAATTTGTGTTGATGAAACTTCATTATTATTTATGTAACTCAAGGATCTCTAATATGTTTTGAAAATTTTCAAAATTGAAAATCACATTTATGTGACTTTTGCTTCAAGATTAGTCTTAAAGGGTTATATTTATTATAAATCAAGTCTATTTAAGAGCTAATGTAACTCTTGACAACTTATCCCCAAATTAGCTTAAAGCATTTTGTTTTCACACTTAAAAAGCCTAAGACCTTGGTAAACTAGATGACCACACCATACCTAAATTCAAAGACTTATGGTTAAACAAATGTTATAAGGTAAATAAGTTAATCACACTAGACAAAAATTGTAAAGATAAATGGTAAAGCAAACAACCATGCCAAACACACAACATTAGACAATTGGCAAATAAAATTACCATTTTCTTTACCATGTGACCAAACCCTTGTAATCTTATATGATCTAAAAAATCTCTTTCTCTCATATGAAAAAGTGTGTGAGAGATGTACCTAGCTTGTTCTTACATAAAAAATTGAATTTCCTTTTCCTCAAGATGAAATTCGAATTTATAATACCCTTATCATCTCTTTGCCACATAGGACAAACAAGATAATCCTTTTCAACACTTCATACCACCACCTTTACTCTAGCTGGACATATTTTACATTATCCAGACTGATCCATCTACTATATCGAAGCTTCTAGAATTCAATTTTTTTTTGGCGTATTCTCTCTTTCTTCTAGTTGGCTAGTTAGCCAATTTTTTTTTTAATAAATTAGTGTTTCCTTTAACCTTTACATTTGGATGCAATCATTGAGAAATTATTATTAACTTTGAACATACTCTTTGATTATTCTTCTTTTCATACTAATTGCACCATGCACTTTACCTAAAAGAGTTAGATTACTTTCTTACAAAAGACTTGAGATTTTAATATTGTAATATATTCTTATTAGTGAGTTTTGTTTTTAATTGTGAGTGAAAAATCTTGTTAAAGTATAAGTGGCATTATAACCACTTGGATTTTTTACTTTGATTTTTTTGGTGTATGAGCTCGTGTTTTTTTTTAATCATAATCTTGTGAAAAAACCATGAAGGTTTCAATCTTGAGCCTATAAAATAGATCATTTAGGTTTCAATCTTGAGCCTATGAAAATGATTGGTTATGTTTCAATCTGGAGCTTGTGAAAAACAATCATGTGAGTGAAATTTTGAATATTGAACCTTGAAAAAAGAATCAATTATAAAAGGTGAGGTCTCACATGTGAAGAAGATTGTGAGTGATAGTCAAAGTCCAAGGTTTATGCTAAGGGAGCAAAGTAGGTGGTTAGTGTTGAACCACTATAAAACTTGTGAGTAATCTCTTTACCCTAACTTCAATTAGTTCAATGAAAAAAGGACGTGATAAGTTTCTCTCCTCCAACAATCAAGGCAAAATTGATTTAATTAGTGAAACAACTAATATTTTATAAGCGAATGAAGACAATAAGATAATAGATGATTCTTTTCAATATTTTTTTATAATGCATTTCATAATGAGTTTAAGTAGTTTTATTTGAAAAATGTTGCTCTTACAAATATGAATTTTTTATTTTAAATAGAAATTTAATTGTTGAAAAAAAGAAAATTAATTGATGGTTTTAAAGGTAAAAGAATTTGAAGAAACTAAAATAGAAAGTTTTCTTAAAATTAAGAATGTTGCCTCAACTTGTGATGTTTTGGGAAATGATTTAGAGAATATTCAGGGTTTGTCAATTGATCTTTCCAAAAGTGGTAAAAGAAAAAAAAAGCTTTGTTGAGATGTTTGAAAAACTAAAATTTTTAAAAGTTGTTTATTTCAATTGCAAATCTTTCAAAAGGTGTAAACGATCCAAAAACTCTTTTGTAAGAGCAACATGTTCCATCAAACCTCATAACACTCATAATTTATCAAGAAAAAAGAATCAAATTGCTAACCCGTATTCTTATAATAAAAATGATTCTATTGTTTGTGATTATTGTAATTTTGATGGTTATATTTCACACGTGTTTTATCCGGAGAAATTCATATTATTGTGTTAAAATGATATGATTTTTAAAAGAACTACCTTTTTATTTATTATATGAAAGCTAAGCAACATGACCCAAGACATATTGGGGACCAAAAACAAAAAGTGCTTATCATGTTATAGGTATGCTTCAATATAAAACAACTTCAATAAATTGATGATTGGATTAAAAGTTGGATTTGGAAACAAACTCAAACTTCAAGCTTACTAAGATAGCACAAATAGAGAAAGATCATCGATGAAGTTCATTTTGGATGAATTCTAAATTAAGGATTACACACACACACATATGTATAATTATCTTTATTTTCCATATGCTTAATTTCTTATTATGTTCTAGCCTCTCTTGATATCCTAATTTCTATAAAATGAGAAGATAAACTCAAGATGTCATTATTATTGACATTTCTAAATGTGTTCAAACTATATCTTTCATAGTGAAACATATCAATAATGTTATTTTCATCTCTCATCTTTAACCTAACATTAGTGAGGAGACCTTGAAAGACAAGTATTGGATACTCATAATGCAAGAGGAACTCAATCAATTTGAGACAAGCAAAGTTTGGGAACCATTCTTTAGGCCCAAAGGTCACATGGTTTTTGGAACAAAGTGGGTCTTTCTAAATGAACTTGATGAGTCTAGATATATAGTTTGTAACAAGGCATGATTGATGACCAAAGGTTACAACCAATAAGGAGGAATATATTTTAATGAGACTATGCATAATTTTCTAGATTAGAGTCCAAATAAATGAAACTGACATTTTTTTATTTAGGAAAAAACTTAAGCCTTTTCAAATGGATGTTAATAATGATTTTTTAAATGGTTTTATCATTAAAGGAGTTTATGTTAAGAAACCCCCAGGTTTTTAAACTAAAAAAGGCTTTATACAATTTTAAGCAAGATCCTAAAATCTAGTTTGAAAGACCTAACACTTTCTTGATTTCAAAAGGTTTTTACATGAGCAAAATTTTCTTTACTATATTTATTAAACATGAAGTTAGTTATTTAATCATTATGTTAATGACATATTCTTCAAAGCTACCATAAGATTTTATGGAAGGAATTTGAGTATTGTAAGTACAGGGAATTTGATATGAGTATGATGGGTAAGTTGATGTTTTTCCTCGAGCTTTATATTTAACACATAAAATTTTTGTTAACCAATTGAAGTATAGTAAAGAGCCTCTCAAAAAGTTTGGATTGGAATAACTTCGAACAAGTCCAACGATAAGGAGCACCGCTATTAAGCATGACCATGATGAAAATGGTAAGGGGGTAGAGGTTAAAAGACATTGAGGTATGATTATAAGCTTATTATAGTTAATTATTAGTTGTTCTAATATTATGTTTTGTGTATGTCTATATTCTATATTACAAATTATTCTTAAACAACCACTTTTTAGTGTCAAGAAATTATCAAATATCTCAAAGGCACTCCTAAATTGGGTCTTAGGTATCCTCGAATAACAAGCATGAGCCTTATAAGCTATTTAGACTCTTAACTTTTCCAGTTGCATTATCGATTAAAAAAGCACAATCGATATATGCCAATTTCTAGGAAATGCATTAGAATTGTGTTCTAGTAGAAAAGCAAACTTTAACTATAAGGCTTAATAAATTACTATGGGATTATATTGTACCTAATTATTATGGATGAAAAAAACATCAAAGGGATTTGGTCTCTAATTAAATCATATTTCAATAAATTGTTACAATTCTAATGCTACAAACTTGATTGAGAACCCTATCCAATTCTAGGACTAAATATATAGAAATTAGGCATCACTTCATTTGTGATCATATGCATAAAGGTAATATTTATCTTCAATCATGAATATATAAGTGGTTGATATCTTAACCAAATCCTTGAGTGAAGAACAATTTTATGCATTACTTGAGTTAGAAATGGGTAACCCTATTTGAACTTAAACCTATTATATTATTTTTATTTACTTTTTCTTGATTGTTGTTGTCTAGCTTTCAATGTTCAATATGTTTACATTTGTCATTTATATGTATCATATATTGTATCTTGTATAATTTTATTATAATGATTAAGGTAAAAGAACTAGGAATAGTTTTGGTGAATTGCGCTAAATTTTGACATTGAAATAATTGAAACTAAACGGGAACAACTGCAATCATCAAGTATACCAGATGGCTAAACTAGATATAACATTAGAAATTCCAATTTTAGATAAAAATAGAGGTTAGGTATACAAGATAACTCCTTGGACAAACAAAGAAACAAGCTATAAAACCAAATAGCCTCTCTTGATTTTTCTATTGAGTTGGCAAGTCATTTTATCCTCGTTTTTTATACTTCTATTTACTTTACTTATTCCTTCCATTTCTAACCAAAACTTGCATAAACTAAGTTCCTTTTCTCTAGCCAAACAACTCTCTCATTTATTACTTGTATTTTATTTATAAACCTTACCAAACTCTCTTTTCAACCTCTTCATCTTTAACTTCTAGCCCTCAACCATAGACAGACCTAAACTATATTATTTTTACAAATTAAAACCACAAATCTTTCACTTTTACTTAGATATTCAAGCTTCCTAGTCTTATTTTTTTTAAGCTTGCCATTAAGAGTAAAGTATAGGGCTAGAAGGAAGTTTAAATTTTATGCATCTAACCATGACAAGGATGTGCAAACCAAAATAATAAAGGAAGAGCTTTGTATTATCAAAGAATACTCATGAGTCAATCAATAAGAGGAAACTTCTCTTACTATTACAACTATACCTTTAAGCTCTCTTTGGACTTCATTTCTTCATGTTAGACTTATCTTATAAGAACTAAAACACCAACCTTTACAAGAAATTCATTTTAAAAATATCATTGGGTGGTTTTCCATAAGTTGATGTATTTCTCGAATGTTCAAGAACTTTTTGTGAATATTGAATATAAACACTTTGTTAAAGTATGAGAGTCCATCTACATAGATATGATGATATAATTCTATGCCAATCTCACTTACAAGGAAGATGATTATGTTTGAATTTACCATGTCAAGAATATGGTTAATAAAGAACCAATCACCATTACACGGGTGTTCTTATATGATCTTTTTGAGTTTTCTGCTAATGGTTATGATGTATTTATTAAAAAAGAATGTATTGATGTTTATCCATAATTGTCATCCGACATGTAATATGCCATGTGTTATTTAAGGATGATGTTAAAGCCTTTAGTGCTATGTCAAGTTGATGTTTAATATGTTGAAGCTTTTAAGCTCACAAAACAATTTTGAACGATGTTTTATATAAGCTAGTTCCTAGGATTATCAACCCAAGGGTGGATATAATAGTAATATTGATTAGTTTTATATTTAAATTATGGCTTGTCTAATGTTAGGAAAGAAGAATAATCTATTGGCATTGATTTACCTAATAATGAAAAATGTTTTTATGTCCATTCAAGCTTCACTTGTTTATAGGTCTATTTGAACTAAAATCTTTAACATTAATGAATTGATACCTTTTAGTACTTAAGTTACATTGAATGACTATTGATCTAATAAATATTAATGATGATCAATCAAATACCAAAATACTAATCGATAATTGACTTCTCGATCAATATGTTATATGTTCTTCATTTTTTTTTCCAATAAAGAGAAAATATAATTAAG
>Ga0307517_10011246_pt1 | contig 12421 bp, 4 predicted proteins | sample 23_EM_MG_FD_194515 | JGI IMG/M metagenome (GOLD analysis project Ga0307517, IMG submission 194515) | Populus trichocarpa ectomycorrhiza microbial communities from riparian zone in the Pacific Northwest, United States - 23_EM | ecosystem: Host-associated > Plants > Roots > Unclassified | place...
GCTATGTGTAGCTTGGTCAACCTGAAATCCCATCTGGCGACTCTTTTTCACCAAAACTAAATTTTATGTGTAGTTGGGTTAACTTGATATCCCATTTGACAATCTCTTTTAACCAGAACCATAATTTTGTATGTAGCTCGGTCAACCCGAAATCCCTTCTAGCGATTCCCTTTAACTAAAGCTAAATTTTGTGTGTGTTCTTCTTGGTGGCAGGGTTCAAACTTTCTTCTTTTCTTTTGAGAATTTCATAATGGTAGGGTTCTTCTCTCCTTTTATTTTTGATGATAAGGTTTGATTGAGTTTTTCACTTGATGATTTTTTTCTTTTTTTGACTTTTGTGTTTTTGCAAGATTGACCTCGGTCCTTCCTGATTGCAGGGTTGACATTTGTCCTTCCTAATGACTGGAATTAACTGGATTTTCTTGATGACAGGGCTGGAAAACTGGTGCTTCCTGATTACACGATTGACATGATAATTCCTGATTATGTGGTTTGCAAATTCAATCCTTCCTGATTGCAGGGTTGACTTGAAGACCCTTTTTGATGACAAGGTTGATCTTCTCATTTCTTTAAGATTTTCTTAATGGTAGGGTTTATCTCATTTTCTTCCTGTTCCAGGGTCAAAACTGTGATTTTTTTGCTATCATCAACTTAATGATTTTTTCTTTGTCCACAATCTTGCTGGACTTCATTGAGGATTTTCCTGTAACAAATCAAAAAATATTTGATGCAATGTTTTGAGGTTACATGTCATGCATGCATCCATACCTGGTTTGAAATATAGGTCCCTCCTCTTTGAATGTTCCTTTGTCATAGGGTGCCTTTGTTTGCTATTCAATGCTTTCTTTGTTTTTCTGTGCACTGACTCATTCATGTGCTAGTCTTCCACTTAATTGTAAATGCAGTGCCCATCTCGTGCTGTCCGTGATGACTATTGCTCTAGTTGTTTATCAAACTTGACAATGCCTCCAAGTGTGGTGTTGCTTGATTCATCATGATTGAGCTTAACCAATCATTCATCTTCTAGATTCTCTCAAGAACTATTGTTTGATTAGTCTTGTGCGTTCTTCATGAAACTGTCAAGTCGCCCATAAATGTATCTCATAGCTTGCAGTAAAAAGCTCATCGTTTTATGCTCAGTGTTCTTCTCAATAAGTTCTTTTTAGCCCGTCTAATCAGATTGTGAAAAGAAATGCATTGACATCATCAATGTTGTTCATTTTATCACTTATATTCATGTAGGGAAGTGCACTTTGGTCTTCAAAACAGTGGTCCCACAGTCAGTCTTGGTGATGTGCATCTTTTTGATATTCATTCAAATGCAATTATATGATAACATCGGTCGAGAGTCATAGCCATGTTTCATAGGGTAACCTAAGATGATGATATGAAGATGTCCTTCAGGTACATCTTTTCTTTCAATTACTACCGGGGTTTACTGGATCATAGATTGTTCTTGAACATCATTGCCCTTAATTGATCTAAGTGTACTCGTACACTGATTATCTTTAATTGAACCATATTGTCCTCAATTCACTGATTCATCATTTGATCATATTTCATTGCCCCCTAACTGATCTGAATAATGTTTGTTTTCGTTTTCAGGGTCCACTTTTCAAGAAGTGTTGAGAAGTGTCAATGTCATTTCTGTCAAGGATTTTGTAAACTCAATTGATGTTCTTCTTGTTTGACAATCTTTTTTGTTCTGGAATCAACTCTCACATTTCAAAGGTCATGTCTATTCAAGTTTAATTGTTGAAATGAAATCAGAGATGTTAGTATTTGAAAGTATTTTAAAAAATCAAGCTTCTTTGGTCAAAGACCCAACACACGTCATTTAATATATGTAATCTTTTGGTTGTCTTGTATTCTGAAAACAAAAATTGACCTGCTAAATGATTAAATTTTAATTTTTGATCTTGGGTATATCATTTGATGGTTTGTGATGAGGTGACCTTTTTGTGAATTTCAAAAACAAGATGCTCAAGTCAAAACTTGAGGCTTTATCAAGAAAGATTGTTTGTTTTGAGCATCCATTTTATCAGCATGCATAATAACCAGTAGCTTAATTCATAAAGTCACGACCTTTATGGAAAAACTCTTCAAGTTTTGAAAGCGCTATTTATCAGTTTAGATTGCTTACTTGATCGAAAAGGGCTTTTTAAAGCATGTAATGCAAGCTATGGTTCATGGCTATGAAAGAAAGGGAAATTCACCGGCTCAAAAGGTGTTTGATGGTTTTAAAGATCTAGGATCAATATCAACTATCCATTAACTTTCTTTCTCTTATCGTCTTTGTAGAGGAAATGACATACAACCATGTTAAAGATAAAATCAAAATTCTTTTAACATGGGTCATAATCCAACTTTTCTTTGATGAATAACCAATCTCGATCATTTGATGACATCAAAGACTTTATCATGTTTATAGCTTAGTATGTTTTCTGGTGTTTGACTTTCGGTGTTTGTGGTGTCTACTTAACTATGACATGATTAATTCCAGCACTCATCTTCACTGCTTTGTCTGGATGATAATGAAAAACCAGCATCAGTATTTTCTGCCCCCCAATTTATGTCTCTTTTTTTCTTTTAGCACTTTCTCAAACATTGGATTTTTGTTCTTAGCCTTCCCCTTTCCATTCATTCTATTAGTGTCTTCAAAATATCTCTCGTATACCCCCAGTGTGGGGTGTGATCCTAGTTAATGTTTCTTTTTTGAAAGAAAAATTCTACCATGCTCAAAATAAGATTGCAAGGGATATATATTTCAAGAAATATCAAAGGATAACAAAGATGACTTTTTCTTCTTTAAAGCAAAGTCGGTTAGAACCGATAAATTTTGACCTCGTCCAACATAATTATTTAGATTTGAAAGAGTCATGATTCATGAGTTCATAACTGCCAAATCCACTACATGTCATTATGCATATTACAAAAACAGCTATATGATGCGTGCTTCCATTTCATGTGTGAATTCAAAATTTATTTGGTCACCTCATGTTGTTTATCATGCCATCGAGTCATTTCTGTAATCAAAACACTTTTAGCCTTAATTTTGCATGTTCTAGTTTGATCAAAATATTTTTTTCAAAATAAAATGCTAAATATCTCTTGATTTGAAAACAATAATTAAAGAGACAAAGAACATATATATTTCATTGAATGATGAAATTTGATTCTAAAACAAAATACAAAATGGCCAAAACTCCATAACAAAACGATTGACAATTCAGCATCATTCTTGGATCAGTTTTTTGCAATTTTTACTATCTCATGTCAATCTTCAAGGTTGTTTGTTATTTTCGCTTGTCTGAATAGAATAGGGTGATATGGCCAGCAACTAAAGTACAGGGACACCTGTACCTGACATCGAGGAGAAGCAAGACGTCTATGGTTAGCACCTTCAGAATTTAGACTCTCTTCAATCAGTAATAATATTCATACACCAATGTAGCAGAAGCAAAACATGACAGGCAAGATGTAAGCATTGTATACCCTGAAGATCTTTTGCCACAGGTGGTAAATAAAAATCAGCAGAATAGCTGCGAGGAGGGGCCGGATGCAAATATTTCTATGGATTTCTACGTTAAAACGTGAGGACAGCTTTATAGCCTAACACAAGCAGATTGAACATTTCCATAATCAATTTTCAAACAGTACTAGCTAGGGCATTAAAGAAGTCAGAAGTGAAGCAAAGGAGGCAGGCACTCTTCAGCTAACACGCAAGTTCCATGGATCAATTAGCAAAGGACCTCTTCGGGTATTCTCATTTACAGTTTCCTTGTTCATTTAGAGAATTTTACAAGTTAGCATTTTTGTCGTAGTTAATGTTGTATAGTGTCAACAATAACTCGACATAACTCATTTTATCTGACCCTATGCATACCACGAAACACCCATTGTACGAATAACAAATGGCCCCAAGTTCCCTAAAAAAATAACGCAGAACAACCTAATAGAACTTTTAGCCTGTTACTGTTAAGAAATACTGTAAAAGGCGTGCGGAAATATTGTTCTCCCATGCATTGTAGACTAAGATTCATGGGCAATGTTGATTCATTATGCCCATGAGTTTTATTTGTCCTCTTTCTTTTTTATTTTTAATTTAGCCCATTAAAGGCCTAATTGGATCCTTAAGAAATATTTTGTCCCATGTAAATGGTCATTAGAAAACTACTTATCAACTCAATATCAAGACCTGTCTTGAGGAGTGTTTAGCACAGATAATGAAATAGTTGAAATAATAAAGGCATAATGATGAGAACACCATCCAATATAGGCTAAAATTAAATTTAAATGATCTGCAACTTGATCCAATAAAAATCTATCTTGAAGAACTAAAATTATATGCAATGATTACTCTCATTTTATTTTTATAAAGAGACGTGAACAAGTAATATAAAATCACAACAAAGTTGATCAATCATTTGAATAGTTTGCAAGTCCAATCAATAACTTAAAATAAAAATTACTCAACCATATAAAAAATAGCAAGAATGATAATTTTTTTATAAAAAATAATCTCTAACATAAAAAAAAAATCTCTACAAAAAGTATTTATACTAGGAAAAATCTTAATGCTTATAGTAATATAAAATAGAATAAATTTTAGTGATAAAAGGCTTTGCCTTCTCAAGGCTTTGAAACAAGAACAAGTTTCCTGAAATAAATTCTCGTTTCCCCCAACTTCCTATTTTCCATTCTACAAGATCATTCCATCAATAATGAGCTTCTTTTCTGCCCATCTTGCCTCGTGTAATTAAAATTGAGAGCAATGAATATCTGTCCTAAGAACTGATACGTAGTGAAATAAATTATAATGAACATTTGGTACACAATGTTGCCAAAAAATGTAAAACCAGAGGATCTGCTCCAGGGCTTTTGACGAGTGAAATTGAATTTTTTTTCTAAAAAAAGAAAATAAAAAACAGCCACAACCAAAGCAAACGGGGTAGAGCCCAAAAGTCAACCATGTTATGAAAGTCAAGAGAAAATGAGAGATCGAAGCTGGGAAACTTGTTCTCAAAGGCTTGAGAAAATATTAATAGAATTTTCAATTTAAATATAATAAGTATCACACTGTAAGGCAGTGACAAAATAATATTTTCACATATTCAATGCTCTTGCTTAAATGATACGAAAAGAAAAATAAAAAGAAGAAGAAAACCTCTCGCATTATTTGGGTATCAATTGGGGGACACACTGGTTGAGGGAAAGAAAGGGAGGTGAAAACTGAGTTTTAAATTTATTTTGGGGACTTTGGTCACACAATGCCCAATAGAATCGGGTTTTGGTAGAATGCTTTCGATCCATTTTGGTCCATCTTCAAGAATTTTATATGATATATTATTAATCAGAATAAAACAATTTTTGTCATGGGATGGGAAAAAATGTTTCTCAGCAATGAGAAAATAATAATAATTAAATCATAAAAAATAGTATCGCGTTGTGCTATTGTCATAAGATTTATGGTGGTTTATTACGCTATCTCATGTTTGGTAGACTGAAATTTAATTGTGAATATTTATGTTTAGCATTTAGATTTTATTTGGCATAGCTTTTAAATGATAATTTTTATTTTGTGTTATAATTTAAAATTTATTTATTTTTAAATAACTTGTAATGAAAATGAGTTAAGTTATATTTTTTTTTGATAGAAAATTGATACACTCATAATATTATATTATTATATTATTTTAGTACTTTATTCTTATTTTTTTATACATGTTTTATATCTTATAATATCTTAGTTAACTTGTTTTGTGATTAACAATGCTATGGAGACATGGTGTATAAAAAGGAACTAAATTAGGTATTTTTAGTAGAATCTCATGCAAAGAATTACAAAGAGCACATTGAGATGAATTATTGGAGTTAAAAAGTGCAAATACTAATTGTATTAGGAATCCAACTTGAACAAGGAATCCTAGTGGGATTAAGATTAGTCAAAGCAAATTTTCCAGATTGGATCACCGTGTACTCTTTGGACCATATCTAGAGAAATAGATGGAATTTTACTGCAATTAAACTTGGGCTGGAAGCTAGACATTTCAAGCTTTTCATCCATATATGGTAAGCTCATTAACTCGTCCATAAAAAAAAAACAACATGTTTGAAATCGAACTTAAAATTTGCTAGTAGACTAGCGCGAGTCCATCCCTATCTTTTCATTTTGAGATGATGACATGAACGCTCATTAATGACATGGAAAGGGTCCCCCATGACCAAAAAAACCTCTCTAGAAGGTCAAATAAATGAACAAGCTATTAGAATCAAATTAGTATAAAAAAACTTAAAAGTAGTTTGATTATAACTTAGTTGTTAACTAGAAAACTTCTCCACCTCCTCACACACACATAACAAACCTTAACCCTAAAAAAAGAGAGGAAGGATGTTCACAACATAGAAAGAAGAGGGAGAGTAATTACATGGTTGCAAAAAGTTATTCTTCTTCTTTCCTTGTTCAAAGTTACATTAATCATGAATTTCATACAAACTTAGTTTTCAATTTGAAGATGTTAGTACTCTTGGATCTTAAATTATCACTAGGATTTTTGCTTAAAATCATTCTATATCTAATTGTGATACATGAATATTCTGTGTTTTTCTATGATTAAATTTGAAGAGTGAGGAGTGAGATTATATGTGATGCGCAACATATATTTTTGGTTTTAAATCTATTGCTATTTATTAGTTTATGTGACTAAATTTGATAGACCATAAGCCAGTAAAATTTTAAGCCTTTAGACTGACACATCTATATTAATCTCATTATTTTCTTTCATGTGAAATATTCTTACATGGATTTGTTTTTCTAGAACTTGCCTTGATTCTTTTCAAGATCACATTGACATATACAAGCATGAACATGATTAAAGCCTCTTTGTTATAAGCTACATAAGCCAAATAGTCTACCTTGTAGCTAGTTTTCGCCTTTGTGGAAACCCCTTTTAGCTTTATTTTGTTTATTGTAAACCCATGTTACAAGGTTTAAACCTGAAAAATAATACATTTACCCAAGCCATAAAGCTAGTAGAGCATTGTTCATTATTATGATTTGTATAGGTAGGTGTCCAAGAAACAAGTGTGGGGTGTCTAGATTGGTGGTATGGCTATGTCTCTAGAACATGTTTTCATTCTCAAATCATGAGTTATGTTGTTGATGTATTAAGTAGAAAAGAAAAAAGAAAAGAAAAGAAAGAGAAAGTGATTAAGGAAATAGCTTTTAATGTTATAAATTGTCCATGTTCATAATTCCTTTTAAAAGTCCAAAAAAGAGCTCTTTTCATACATGAATGCAAAAAGGTGTAAGGAAACAAAAAATGTTTTTTTTTAACGATCTTTTTTAATACATGGTTTAAATGCTTTAAAGTCAAATTGAAGAAGTTGTCAAATAGAGTGATTAGTTTTACATGTCTTATATATTCGAGCTTTAGTTAATGTATTTCTGCTCCACTAGTTTAAATGGCTTTTGAGCTACATTCCCAAATGTTCCCTGTATTGATCCTAAGCCTCGTTATAACCCTTAAAAAGTCCTTGTAATTGACCCGTTTGGAACAAGTAATGGATCCTTGTTGATGTTCGTGGGCAGATCCACATCATCCTCCAGTATGATCTTGGATTGGTACATGGCTTTCGGGCCTAACGTTATCGCTGAGAACGACCCTCTTCCAGGGATTACCCTTGGCCTCTTAGATATTTTTCTAAGCATAGGCTCACTCTCTTTGGATTACCCCAAACACTTAGAAAATTTTCTAAGCATCTTGAGTTTCTCTCAACCTCTTAGAATTTTTTTTCTAAGTATGAGTGTTGTCATGAGTTCCTCTCTACCTCTTAGAAATCTTTTGAAGTATGGGTGTGAAACCCTCAACGTCTTAGAAATCTTTCTAAGTATAGGCATGAAACCTTCAACCTCTTAGGAATTTTCTAAGTGTGGACGTCATCATGGGTCCATCCCCTCCATCTCTTGAATTTTTTAATAAGTATGGGCATCATCATGATCCGCGCTTGACGCTCCTCGCATAGTGCCTGTCTGCTAAGCCATTTAGGTTGGACCCTACTCCACCTACATTGTTAGGTGCACAAAAATCTCTCATGGCCTACCACGTCACAATTTCTTAGCAGATTAAACTCAATTGAAAACATGTGAGCGGTTGTGATGTCTTAGATAAACTGAATGAAATATAACTCGCAACTCCAGATTAATTTATAAAAGTGAAATGATTATATAACCTCTCCATTCTATAAAAAAAAAGTAATATTTATAGACTATAAATAACTTCTAAACCATATAGAATTCAGATTCGCTGCTGCTTTTATATTTTCCAACACGAGATAAGCTTCCAAAGAGACAAGCTTGAACAGTCTCTGTCCAAAGGATTTACATGAGTGCATGGAAGGTAGTTGGTTCCTAGTAAAGTTGTCCAATAGGTTTTCACGGATATTAATTTGATTGCCAAGTTGCACGAAGATTCGCGTCGTGAGAATTCTGTAACGACCATGCAAAAGAAGATTTCCTGACAGGAGAAGAAAAGGACTTGAGAACAGACCGTTTAATGAAAAGTTAAATGCTCTAGAGATCCTTGTCCAAATCCAAACCTGAAAAATGCTTTAAAATTCAAACAAAATGGACCTACACATTTCAAGGTGGGCCCATTCTTGTTCTTCAACTATTAAAATAAATATGATTACATAAATATTTGATGCCATTTGATCTGATATTTTTCGATTTCATGTCCGCATATGGTTTTTGACGCCCTCTGTATACAGAGGGGGCCGGTAGCTAACTAGATTTCTTAATAAATGATGTTTCGCGATGTGATTTCTTTGATGAAACTCAAAGAACATCAATGATATTGTAGAGAAATGTAGAAACTATTAGATAAATATGATCATTTTATACCTTACTAACATGTTATATATAGAGAGAGAGAGACTAAAAAAATATGTCAAGTAATAGATTAACAAATGACAAGTAACAATCCCAAGATCATGACACCATCAAGCATAGAATAATAATAATAATAATAATAAAAGATATAAAAGAAGGTGGAGGATAATGTGTGCCTACAGCTAGGAGAAGCCGTGGATCAATGATTTTATATACTGGGAAAACAAGAAACAGTCCTTGACCTTAAGCATTCTTGTTTGACTTTCATTTTCTTTTTTTTTTCTTTTTTTTTTGCCTTATATAAGATTATTAGTTAGTTGTTGCTATAGAAAAAAATAAAATAAAGGAAGAGACAAGATTCATAATAAGAAATGAAGGGTTAACTTCAAACTAACAAAGTCCACTTTGTTTTCTTCTAGTTTTACTAGAATTGAATCCAAGAACTCTTTGTAGCTATAAAGAGCCACTACCGCCCGTTGACTTTCATATTTTTATTTCTTTCTGTAACTTGTACTCTAAGAATACCCACTAGTCCGTGCTTCTTCTACTTAAGCTATACATGCAAATTGACAATCACATACTAAACTTGATATAATTTTCTTTTTTTCTTTTTTTATATTATTTTAATCTTCCTAAATCGTCCAAGTCATATCAATATTAATATGATTACTATTGAAGTCAATATAGTTTTTATATTAATATTAGAATAGGTGACAATAAATGAAGTACATATTAGCAGGTACAAAGACTTTCTTCCACACCTCTAGAAAATTGACAAATATTTACAGAAATATCGATGGAATATTTTCGTCAGTAATTTGCAATGAGTTTTATCAACAAAATATTTCCTTCCTAATCCATCGTAAAACATCGATGAAAATATTTTGTCAGTATATACCGAGCGAATTACATTGGAAAAAGAATGAATTAAAAAAAGTTAAAAAATATAATGATGTGTCATTTATACAGACGACACTACGAGCGATATTAATCCATCTGTAAAATTCATCAATAAATCTATTTGTAATATTTAAGAGAGCATTGGAAGTATAAAATATCAATAGATACACCAACGAAATAAGTTTATTGGTATATTCTAGAGAGCATTGAAATTGCCCTATTCTTCTTGACACTGTTCAATATGTTAAATACAAAGAGTATCACTGACGGATTAAGTCCGTCGGTATATTCCAAAGAGCTATGAAACTGTTCACTTCTCAATTACACTTTTAATTATTGTTCATTACAAATGGAATCGCTGACAGAATGAAAAGTCGTCGATGATATTTGTGGAGTTTTTTAAATTTTTTGTTTAAATTAAATATTACAGACGGAATCACTGACAGATTGAAAAGTCATTAATGATATTTGGGGGGTTTATAAAATTTTTTGATTAAATTAAAAATTTAAATTAAGTATTACAAACAAAATCATCGATAAACTAAAAAGTTGCCAGTGATATTTGTGGGATTTTTAAACTTTTTTTATTAAATTAAAAATTACAAGCAGAATCGTCGACGAAATGATTACAAATATTAATATTTAATTATCCGTTAGTAAAACCATCTATAGAAAAGCTCAATTAAAAGACTAAAATCACTAATTTCATAATAGACACACCTCTTCTTCTTCTCTCTTCCATTTCTGTAAAAAACACAAACGTCCCTCTCTTTCTTTCTCTTCTCTTCTCCTCCATGCTTAGGTGTATGTTTTCTCCTTTCCTTTTTTTATCTTCTCAGTTTTTTTGTCAATTAACATACTTTATGAATTTTTTTTTATCTTCTTAGCTTCACTCACAACAAAATTAAGGTAAGATTTTTTTTCTCGTTTTTTTTTTCATTATATTTTTTTTCTTAATATTTTTTATTTTTTTTTGTTCTTAATAATTGTAATGAATGTTGTTTTAGGAATTGTTTTTCATATGAAAACAATATTTTTGAATTTTAGTTGGATTTTTTTTTCCAATTTTGTTGTTCAATTTAAATTAATGTATATGATTGATTTTAATTATCATTAGTTAATTTTTTTGTTCGATTTCAATTAAATGAATTTATTTGTTGCTTGATTATGGGTTCTAGAATATGTTTTCTAGGTTAGGTGGAAATGTTTTTTTGTTGATTTTTTTTTTGTTTTTGTTGTAAATTTCTTTGAGTTGATTTTCTTCTTCTCTTTAGTAAGCAACTCAGTTCTGGGGTATCATTGAGTATTGTTATTGAGTGTTGATTTATATTAATTTAATTTATTTTAATTATTTTCTACTTCTATTTAATAGTTTTTTTTATTAAAACATATTTTTAAATAATTACTAACGATCTTCATGACGAATTAAGTCCGCCGATGTATTTCAGAGAGTTGGAAAAAAATTACAACAAATATCACTACCACTGTTTAATCACTGAAAAAATACCGACAAAATGAAGCGGGTAATTTTTTTGCGCACGTTTTCCATCAGTAAATCCAACGTCAATTTTATTACCGACTGACTCACCAACATACTAGAAATCGCCAACGAGAGTTTTATTGACGGAGTATTTCTGTCCGTGAGCTCATCAATAAAAATAGTGCCGATGGACTGAGAGTATAAATACCGATAAAAACTTTTGTCACTAAATCTAAAAATTATGGTAGTGCCAGATAATCATATTCATTTGCCTCCAACTATAAAATTCTTATATATAATTTTCATTAATAACTCAAGGTAATAAAGGATTCTCAATATTTAGTTAATTTCATTCAATATAAATAACTATATAATCGCTTCACACTGTACTGCGGATCAGATCAAATCTTTTTAAACATAAAAAAAATTATCCATGTGTTGTTCACATGTTTTATAGTAGAAATGTTTTTTAACCATGTGAGATTTCACTCAATGTAACCCGATCAACTAAACGGATCCAAAGACAACTTGCAAGACCAATCAAAACATAATTTGACTACAAAAAACTTAAGATGACATTTTTTTTAAATATTAAAATGAAAACATATTGGATCATCACGGGATATGGTTAACCTACATATCCCGTTTCATAAGATCATGATAACCCAATTTCAAATCAATCCAATGAAATTAAAAAAAATATTAAATGAAAACAAAGACCTAGAAAAATGACACAAGTCAACTTAGTTAACCAACCAAACCTGTTACCTGAGTCATTAGACCACGGTAAACCCATGAAAATTAAATTGAAACAAATTATAAAGCCTAATTACCAATCAACCCAATATTGAAGGATGAAATTGAAAAAAAAAATCATTTAAAAAAATGACTTAAGTCAACCTAGGTTAACTCGTGAAACTTGTGACCCATGTCATAATACTAGGATAACCTCATGAAAATAAAATATAAAAAAATTATAAAGTTCAATCTCTAATAAATTCAATGTTGAAGGACAAAATTAAAAAAAAAACAATAAAAACCTGTAAAATCCAAGTTAATCTGTGTAGTGACTCCACTTTTAATACATTTTCAGAATAAACATTCAATGCCATTAGAAAAAAGAGATGAGAATTTTTTTTTTTTTATCTCAA
>Ga0307517_10011247_pt1 | contig 12420 bp, 7 predicted proteins | sample 23_EM_MG_FD_194515 | JGI IMG/M metagenome (GOLD analysis project Ga0307517, IMG submission 194515) | Populus trichocarpa ectomycorrhiza microbial communities from riparian zone in the Pacific Northwest, United States - 23_EM | ecosystem: Host-associated > Plants > Roots > Unclassified | place...
TTAATTTTATTAAATTTTTAGATTATTTTAATGTACTAATATTAATAATAAATTTAAAAATATATTATTTTAATATATTTTTAAACAAATTATATTAGAAACCATTACCGCGAGGAAAAGGGGAAAGGGACGAACGTGGTGTTGCCAGCACTGGGAGGCTAAAGCGGTAGAAGAGAGGCTCTTCTTTTAAGGGCTGGAATTGTAGTTTTCCCATCCATCATTTCACCCACTGCTGTGATTGTGGTGTTGCACATGCTATAGCCAATAGCCTCCCATATTTTCCAGTCAAAGGAGCAATGAGGAATTGCTAGGAAGCCCTTTGGCTTGACGCCGGTTTTGTGCCCGAGTAGACTATCTAAATATTCACCTCTAGGCTCGCGGCACAGAAGTTAATGCTACGAAATGAGTTCCATTCCATCGTAGCCTCGTTCAAAATGCACGCATTCCTCATAATTAGGTCATTGTTGGCCGCTTCTGACCTGAAAAGGAGAGGCTTTGGTGTCAGGAAGGAGCAGGGAGGTTGCGGTTTTCGTTTGATTCAAGTGGTAATTAATATATCATGATTAAAGATTTGGAGTAGATTCTATGATGCATCACATGATTGGATTCTAGCCTAGGAGAATACCTAAGCTCCATAATTCGCGTAATTCTAGACTGTCGCAAATTTAATCAATTCATTAGGTGAGTGTCCTTGACTGATAAAGACAAACCATTCAAGTTTCCTCATGGTTTCCAAGCATTGCCGGTGTTCTGCTACATGACAAGGCAGAATCCGATCTACAACAACACTGGAATTGCTGTGAAGTGGCCAGCTCAGAGCATCCAGATAGGTTTGAGTTTCGCAAACTCCTCCCCCAAGAACACAGGAGAAAAAATGGCAGCTTCTTTCAAGTTGATTTTTTTTTTATGCAAGAGAATAAACTAAAAGAAATCAGAACCAGGTGGCGGTAAAAATCATAACTGAAATTTGAGCTCTCAGAAAATATAGAATTATACAATATACTAAAAGCTATTAGTACCTCTTCGTTTACCTAGACAAAATTATTATAGATTACAGACAGGGTTGTACTTATTAAAAAAAACTTGTTAAACATGTAGTGGGGTAAGATTGTTTTTTTAATTAGATATATTTGATATTAAAAAAATAATTGAAGACAAAATGATCAGTTCGGATTTTACTGAGACATAGCAAGGCTGTCTGCCCTAAGCGTTGGGGCATGTCATAGCTATTAGACATCTGGCACTGGGATCAGGCATGATTATCATACCCTAGACGCCTGGGTCGGGCAGAGCAGCCAGATCCAAGGCTCTGGGGTCCGACATCCAGACCCAGGGCTCTTGGGTCCGGCCCGGACCCGAAGCTCTAGGGCTCGGTGTCCAGACCTAAGGCTCTTAGATCAGGCGTCTCATGAGCCTTAAAATATTATTGTTTTTAATACAAATACAAATAATATTATTATTATTATTATTTGTATTATAAATATTATTATTTTTATTATAATTTATATTATTAATATATTAATTAAAAAAATTTAAAAATATATTATTAATATTGAAAAACAATCATATATTTGATTTTAAAGGGTAAAATGAAAAATTATTATTATTATTATTATCATTAATTAATTTGAAAAAAAAATATTATTACTATAAAAAAAAACCAATTTAATTTGAAGAGACAACAGATCCTGCATGCAAATGATTGAGAAATTCAACCTATCACTGCGGTTTGTTTGAACAAGCGCGGTGCAAGTAGGAATGATGAATGCATTCTTAAGTACAATTTAATCAATGTGACAGCATTTTACAAAAAAAATTTATAGCTGACATTCATCTACTGAAAAGCTGTATATTATTTATTTTTCTTCTTGCCTCTCTTTCTTGAACTAGTTTCAGCCTCTTCTGCTTCTTCAGCTTTCTGCTCCGCCTCTAATATAGCCAACTGAGCGCACACAAAAGAAAAATACAACATCATGTAGGCCGTAAATGTGAATAGATCTTATATCTTTTGGCAGACTCCGATGTAAACCCTGGGATATAAAGGTGGAAGGATTACCTCATCAAGAATTGGTTTAAGTTCCTTGTATCGTGCTTCAGCAAGATCAAAACCATCCTTGCGAAGCTCCTGCAACGCAAATGACAATTTATGTTGCACATACTTGAGAACCTCCAGGTGTCACATATGTGCATGCAAGTGTATACGAGCATGGAAGAGTCTAAAGAAGCATGGTTCATGGTTTGCAGGAGAGGGATCCTCTTCTAATTTTGGTAGCAGGACTCGATCACTATTTGTCTTTTTCCATCTTTGTTTTTCATTTCAATGAAACTATTTTCCCTCCAGCCACTTCATTCGAGATCTTAACAAATTCCATTCTTTTAACAGAAAAGGCCGGGTATTTGTTATGAGAAGACATGGAGCCAGAGGCATACCTACGTGCTCACACTCCACGGTTCTCAGGAACTAGAAACAAATCAAAACTAATCGGCACCTACTTGAACAAGTGGATCAAAGTGTCTAATATGCCTCCCTGTTTCAATCCTAACCAACCAAAGACAACATAAAATATTATATCTATATTATTTACAAGTGAACAAGAGTATGGTTTGGTCACTGAAACTTGGTACTTGTCTTTAAAGAGCCAAGCAAGCCAACTATGGATTATCGAATCACAGAACAAGTCTTTGATGGGTAGAAGAACCAGCAAATCCAACATCAACAGATTAAACAAAAAGCCACCTAAACTGGCTAGAAATTTATAAGATAAGGGAACAGACCTTTCCAGTGTGTTGGGTATGTTCATGTGCTGCCATTTGCCAGTAAAGGTTTGTACGTTTATAGAAATCCTTCAAAGATTCTCCAGGCTTCAAAAACAAATGACAGTTGTTAAATAAAAAAAAGAAGCGGACAAAAAAAAAGAAGAAAAACAGCAAGTACCGTTGGTGTTCTTTGTGCATCTGAAAGACCAAGATTGGCTCTGATCTGCTCTATCCTGGCCCGTTTCTCCTTCCTCCGTAGATTTTTCTTTTCACCTTTTATTATAGCAACAGCATCTCCCACTTGAAGCGATCCAGAACCATTATTTCTAGCCTAAATTGTCAAAAAAAAGTGAAGGAGAGTTGAACGAGTGAGCAACAACATAAAATTAAATTCAAAAGGATATTTTCATAGCAAATATCTTCAGCTCTCTTCTTCACTTGCACAACACACACACACATGCATATGCACACATTTACATGTTATTGCATGGATGTCTCAAACAAAGGCAAACACCTGCATACACACAAGCATGATACGTAGAACCAAATTTTTTAATGAAAACAAATTAGATTGCAATAGATTTTGTATCTCTTTAGATATAGCTTACAGCATACAGGGAAAAAAAGGGGGAAGAGATTAACTTAAATTTGAAGATGAAGTATAATTTTAGGATAGTTTGCAGTTTATGTCAAATGTCAAATTCATCATTAAATCAGCGTCTTCTAATTTAAGTTGGATGGAAGCAAACAGAGGAGAGGCAATAGGGAGTGTAGAGACAAAATAGGACAAAAAATTGCACAGGTTGAACAAAGTTAGAATTCAATCCTCCTGTCATTCATAAAACGAGGTGAAGAAGGATGGAAGGAAGAGCAGTTGCTCATTTGATTTTGCTGCATGAGAAAGCTAAGTACCTCTACATCATTATCATCGTCATCATCCTCGCCATCATCAGTCTCATCATTGCTATCGCTCCCACCCTCGCCATCACTTGCATCTTCATCTTCGTCATCATCTTCATCCTCTGATGCTTCAACCCATTCTGATTCAGATGCCTGTAAAAAGAAACAATAGCTTAGTAGAGCCAAATTCAACCAAGGTGAGGTGCTCACTACAAGGATCAATAACTAATCCAGCATGCAAATGGCATGAAACACTGAATTCCAGAAAGCAAAAGGATATCATCTGAAGTCTGAACAAATTGAACTAGGGGAAGAAATTTCACAAACCGGTATAATGCACTTCCACTCATCAAGTTTGCTGAGATTGAGAGAATACAAATCATCGAGTGTAATTTCCTGGTCTCTAATCTCCATCATGCCACCATATATGTACAACATATCTCTCCCCACAACCATACAAGAATTTATACGTCCACATGGCTTCACTGTCTAAAAGTTCAAACTAGATTAATAAATCAACAATTGGACATGAATAGGTGCATAAGTGGACCAACTCTATCCATGACAAACCTCTGATAAAACAGAATTTTGCAGAATTTGTTTAGCTTCAGATGTTCCAGGTTTCCCATCTAATTTGGCAGCCGACAAACTGCCATCAATTACGGTAATTTTTCTGGTCAAATTGTGAGATATTTCATCAATGCTGCTTTCTATATTTTCTGCTTCTTCATGGTACTCTAGGTTCTCATCTGGATCATTTGGGGTAGGCTCCTCCCCCATATCATTTGAATATTTCTTATTATCAAAACTAGTAGTCCTTTGTTCAGAACTCTTTTTTGACTGCAAAGAACCAATGCAAAGCAGATTACAACAGAAGTCATTTAAAACTAACAAATTATAAGTTATTAATTCACAGGTAACATAAAAACATGATTATAATAAGCAGAAATAAGGAGGATCACTTCAGCAAATAGGAAGCAGCAAAAATTGAATAGATGCATGGATTTTTGCAGTGTGATATTAGCTGACAAGTATTTTGGATTAGAGTTGAAGGACAGCGAACAACCAATACTTGAAGAGTTCAAACATTTTGGCAGTTGAGGATATACTTGTGGCGAATCAGAGTATTGTGAATTAGTTGGTGAGTACAATGCCCAGAGCAATAGTTGTGATATTAGCTAACAAATATTTTGGAAATTAGAGTTGAAGGACTGGGAACAACCAATACCTGAAGAGTTCAAAAATTTTGGCAGTTGAGGATATACTTGTTGCAAATCAGAGTATTGTGAATTAGTAGGTGAGCACAATGCCCAGAGCAATAGTGACTGCTAGCTAAGTGTATTATTGATGTTGTGGATGGCTTGAGAGTTCGGGGGGCTGTAAGAAAAGTATAGCGAGAAAAAGACTGGAATGAGCCAAAAGCCCATCATAGAGAAGCAAGGGATTATTTGTAGCGGAAAGGATTTAGCCATCAATAAGGAAGATTGGTGGTTGTCCACCAATTAAGTGACAAGTGGCATTGGTTTGTGATTGCAGAGAAAAGGACAAGTGTCAAGATTTGGGCATCCTATGTAAAGGTCAAAAAAGGGCTATTTATTCACTAAGCCTGATCCAAGCCATCAAACAAATTCCCTCTAAGATATCACATAAAGCTTTCATTAATTTCACGATCCTACTGCAAATCCTTGATTAATCTTGTTCATTTATGACAACAAAAATAATATCACCAACAGTCATTTGAGAACAAGCATGAACATAATGATTTTTATATGCAGTTATGTTGTCAACAGCATCATTTACAGTTATGAGTGTGAACGTACCCTATCTTTTGTAGACTTCTCCTTCCGCAGCTCCAATGGATACCTATATGCAAATGCAGCATCTGATTATAAGAAAATACACTGCACTACATGATGTATTTGTTTCCATATGCCACACAAGTTAATTTTGTTTCCTAATTTTATTTCAGAATAATCAAATATACATATATACAGAGTAGGGAGGACAGTCTCATGGCAAGAGGTGGGGGGATGGATCTTGCAACCCTCCATGTTATTATGATATTATGCTGTGAGCACATAATTTGTTATTCTGATTAAGCCTGTGCATTGTGGTGACTGAGTTCTTAGAAAATAAGCAAGATATATCCTGCAAAAAATTTCAAGTGCATATGTCCAAAAGGGCATTGCAAACAACTAATACAACCAATTGAAAATAACTTAAGATGGAGATTACCAGCGACGGTTGTCTAATTGGAAGCCATAAAGTTCATTCAAGAATAAGCTCATCATTACATCACCTGCAATGATAAAAAAAAAAATTACAAGAAAACAATGACTATCATGGGAAAAGCAAAAGTATGAAGAGGGGCTAGCGAGTATAGATTGAAATCTAAATGTTTTAAAACAGGATAACTGCAGATGCTGAACAAGCAGATTTCATTCATTTCATTGTAAGTGGTTGTTTCAATTAAGCAAGAAATATCGAATGACATTTACTTAAACAGCATATCAATAGCTTGTATCTAGGTAGACTGCTAGATGGCCCCTTGCCTCTCTTCAAGCATAAATAGGGGGGGAGGTCATCATCCTGCTTAGTTAACTCAGCTTCACAAAAGGGAATGAGAATGGCAAAGAAAGAACATTCCAGAAAAAGGTGTCAAATTAATGACAGAAAAGATAGTATTTGTTTTCCAGGATACATGCATTTTTGCTGCCCGAAAACATTCACAACATGTTTGGAGGTTGGACCGTGTCTATGACAAAAAAATCATGGAAAAACATAAAAGTTTGGATTTAGAGTTACTCAAATTGTAGACAAACGTTGCACGGATGATTCAAAGATGGTGAAGAATTTCAGAAAAATAAACAATAGAAAGTCAAGGAAGAAGATAGACCAAACTGAGCTTGATAAAAAGGTAGAAGGAGTGCCAATTCAAATAGTAGCTTACTTACAAGCACATGCACAAAGAAAGAAATTTACCTTCCATTTCCATATCCACTACACCTCCGAATAACATTGCACGCTTTTTATGAACACACATGGAAAATCCAGCACGAGGACCAGGAGGCATCCCACTTTTCTTTACCTATCACCAGGAAAAAAAAAAGTATAAAAGGACAACAATATACATTCACCATAAAGGGAAACTTTGATCTATTGGAGAAAAGGAAAAGGAAAAAAAAATCAACCTTGTTCCATTCCCAGGTCCTAGGATCAAGGGACCACATATCTGAATGAACAATTCCTTTCTCTGAGATGCTCTTATCAGATGAAACTTCTTTGGAATAACCACCATATAAAAAAACCTGCAATGAAAAGGTATTCAGCAAAATGTATTCAGCTCTACCCCTCAACCTTGTAACTGGGAAAGTAACAATAGCCCCAAATTCATACAAGGACAAATATCAAGGAAAAAGCACCCAATATAACACATTGTGCATGATGTGTTAATAGAAAATCCATGATAACATAACAAGGATATATGAAATCAAGCAGTCAAAAGATTCTTGTTTTCAAGGCTATCAGTCTTCAGTGCTAGCAAAACACATTATAAGTATCAACAGATCAACAACCAATTAACAATAGTTAAACAAAGAAACTATATGAGAAATTTTCAATCATTTCCAGCAATTATAGATTTGGAAGGGGGTGGATGGGAAAAAATCTATACTAAAAGAACCTGGCATTGATCTTTATACTCATCTCAACTTGTATTTAAAATCCTACTCATGAAAATGAGGTAGCAAACATCTTTAATTTACTTTCTTAGGACTTACATACATTAATTGTCTTTATTCTGCAATTTAAATCTTTTTCTTTCTGCATATTTTCTCAACGTTAGTTTCAGAATTATGCACTGTACTTCATTTTTTTCTCAAATGCCAGTAGGTGCTACTCAATACAACCAACTATTGCATCTTTATCCCACCACATTCACACAAAGCATATTTTCTCCCAAATTTCTTCATTTATATAATAAATCAAGAAACTTTTTCAATATTTTCATTTTATGTAAAGCTCAAGACATTTCACATTATGCTTGTCTTCTAAGATAAATATCACCTTGAAAGCAAATTAAATATGATGAAAAGTATGTCCCAGTAGCATTTTGAATTACCTCATCTTGATAAACAAAAAACTGGAAACCACTCCGTGCACTTGGCCACATGGCTCCAAGCTTTGGTTTTATTTCTTGCCACTACAATGCACCAATACACATTACTTTTAGCATAAAAACGAAAGAATATAAACAAAAAAATCAAAAGCATGATATGAACAATTTTTTTAATTATTTTTTAGATACAATAGGTGTCCAGCAAATGAGGAGCCAAATATATTCACCTTGAATTGATCCAAGTCAAAGATGTGTAGGTCATTATAATACCTGCAGATATGGAAAGAAAAGCTCCATCAACCATCCAATTATGGATCAATCGACAGATTTGAAGAAATTGTTATTACATTTCAGATGGAAAATTAAACCCAACCAAAGAACATGAAACTGAACAGTTTTCAATTTCATATTAAAACGTCATCGATAGCACACACCGCAAACAACAATCAGAACCACAATAATTTTATAATAATAAAAAAAAAAAGACTACAAAGAGCCTGGGGATCTTGATCTGGCCACTTTCTGTCAAAATCTTGAGTTCAAGTGAAACATGAACGATCCTCTACAGTTGGAATTATGAAATTTTCGTGGGGGAAAAAGATGAGCACTTAACAGTGTGGCCAATAAGATAGATGATAGTACCAGGACTTTAAATGGGAGTCACCTATCATATTGAGATCTATAAGTTATAAACAATCAAGTTATCTTGCGAATTGTTTATAATTAGAGCATGTGCCATATCAAATTATGATAGATACATATAGAATCCTGTACAGTGAGTTGTTATATAGAATACTTCATTCTCATAAATGAAGAATCTGCAATATATGGCTTAATTGTGAATGGTATCAACAAGATGCCCCTTCAACTAAAGAAGATTTCTAGATAACTTCTGTTGAAACTTTTTCAACGACCATTGAAACTCCAAACACGCCAACCTATTTCTCTTCAACCCAACTTAAGCAGCATGTAGAACAAAAGCCACTTTTCTAACTTAATTCAGCTATCACGTGCTTGATTCTTTATAGATTCTGCAGTTACATTGACCCTGTCTGCGTGCATCCTTTAAAATAACTGCAATGGAGGCTAGCAGCATGACGGCAGATCATGCAATGTAAGTTTCTAAAACTTTATGAAGCTATTTCACTTATTTCCCTTGCAAGGTAACCATGCAAAATAATCATAAATAGACTAAACAATAAACAGGTTACAAGCACTTAAAGGAACAGAAATATGTCAAAAGAAACCAGGCCTCTGCAGAGAATTCCTCACAATGATGTGCAGAAGAGTGTATTAATTCAAGCAGACAGATAGCACAGATAGCATGAGCTAATAATTAACAGACAAGAAAATTGTTAAATGAAGCAAAAACATATCACAACCTCACTTCTCTGAGAGTGTCATAGAAGCCACCAAAAAGAATAATTTTGTGCTTGTGTAAAACCTGCAGCAGAACCCCAAAGTGGGAAAACACACATGAGATGCAGACTATACTAAGATTTGTTTATTAAGATAATCCGGTAGCAACAAGATGAATAGTGAGATAGTTCTTAAAAGAAGAGAGGGCTTTTGTATCAGCACAGTGACGACCATATTTAGCACCTGATGTCAATTCAAGATCTTTAGCTATCATAAATAATGCATGATCCAAAATCAAAACCTCATTAATATGTTCGATCAGCATTGCTCTAGATACAAATAACATTACATTAATAACAGACAAAGTAAATGCATGATAAGAAATTAACCAAAACTCAATTTCATACCCAGTTTCTGGCCAAGTCAAAATCCAAGGAGTGTCATACATCCTTGATTATAAGGAAAATGAAAAGGAAAAAAAAAGAGCTAACCTACAAATAAAAGTTAAAGATGATGCCCCTACTACTGAAATAAGTAGTGCACGAATTTAAGTAGAGCTGAACCAACCATTCGATGACCTGAACGTGGACTTGGAGAGCCTTTGAAATTTAGCTGTTCCCATTGATTTGTTTTCAAGTCCAACATCCAGAAGTCCTACAACAATAAATATAACCAAAATCAGAATTCTAGGTGAGCTATTAACAAAACAGATTTGCCAATATATATAATGGAAAACAGATGACCAAAGCTTCACCTTGTAGTGATGAAAGCGCTCCTGGTTCGGGGAAGTGAATTCACCACCTAACAACAAATAAATTCAGCTAAACATGCATAATGAACATAAAGCAATCAAGCTTAAATATTTTCATATAAATAAAATCAAGCTTTCAGACTTCATCACTTGCCAAATATGTAAAGATAATTCTTCCAAGCAACCGCCTGGTGAGCACTCCGTGGAGGCGGACTATTAGGGCTCGATACCAACTTCCATTCTTGCTTCTCCACGTCATAACGATAAAGATCACCATACACAAATGTCTACATCAATCCACAATCACATCATGTTATCCTTACCGAAATTTTAAAAAAAGAAAAAGAAAAAGAAAAAAAAGTTAAGTTAAAAGATCTAACCTTGCTACCATTGTAGAATTCACCTCCATAAAGTATCAATTCCGTTTCTTTCAAGGGATTAATGTTTAACTACGCACACCAATCAATAAACACAAAATATAAACATTTCAACATAGAAAGGCAAGATTTGATTGCTGAAGAAAAGAGTCACTACCGTGCAATTGGATCGAGGAGACGGTGCTGCTACATTCTCCTCCACATGGACGTCCTTCTTCTTAGCTTCTTCTTTTTGTATACTCAACTGTCAAAACACGAAAGAGATCATCTCTTCTAATAATAATTGAAGCTTGAGCTATAAAAAAAACCATCAATATTTTTTTAGCGAAATAAGATAAATTTGATGATGATGGTTATTAAAATAAAATAACTGAAGGAGAATGAATTACCAAAATGGCGTCGATGTCATCTTCAGGAGAGAGTTTTTTGGTTTCTCTGCGAGCTTTTTTTTCTTCGGCTTTTGCTGTTTTTTTCTCTGTTTTCTCTTTACCTTTGCCTACTTTCTTCGTTTTCTTTCCCATTCTTTTCTTATTAAATCTTCGCTCCTCTTTGCTGTAGCCTTGAAGGCTTTGCTTCGATGGCTGCTGCGGCTGCTTCTTTTCGGTGCTCACTGATGTTATTGTGCTGAAGCAGGCATGAGTTATAAACTGTTGAGAGAGAGGAGATTATTTGTTTCAACTTTTAAATCAATTATAACGGTGTCGTTTTACATGGAACAAGCAAAACAAGTGAGAGACATCACAAGAAAAGAGACCTGCCCAACGACTTGTCGTTTACTTCGTGCCTGCCAAAATACAGTGCAGTCTGCACTCTGCAGAATGCGAGGCAGCTTTCGTGGTTTTTGGACGACATGTCTTGATGAATTTGCGACTTGTCATTTGAAACACGGGAGCAGAATGAATGAACTAGGCAACTTGCCGGTACAAATTCAATGTCACATGCCCCCCCCCCCCTTTTTCCGGCAAAGCCCCTTTTTTTCCGGCGAAGGAAGACCATAAATCAATTGGACATATTAGAAGTCATGGGTTTACAAATTAGCACTCTAAAAGAACACACCAATCCTAATTCTGCCACATCATACAAACAATAAACGACACCCAATCTATTTTGCCGAACGTCTCTGCATGAATGAATTTTTAATTTTCCTCGAAACAACATTGAATATTGGATGAGCAGCATCTGTTCAATAATTTTTAGAAATTGCAAACTATATTTTTAAAAAAATTAAAAATTTTTATATTAAAATTTAATATGTTTTGTATGTTTTAGATCGTTTTGATGTGCTGATGTTAAAAATAATTTTTAAAAAATAAAAAAATATCATTAACATGCATTTCAGCACGAAAAGTTATTTGAAAAGTAATCGCAACAACACAGATGAACACATGTGAAGAGAGAAAAAATAAAAAATAACTTACACAAATGACCCAACAGTAGCAATAAATTACAGGGCATATAGAAGGAAATAACCTAACAAAGGAGGAAAAAGAACCCTCAACAATACACAATATTTACTATAGATGCTCCAGACAAATAGGAATGAAAAAAGCTAAAATAGAACCAGAGGAACAAATTCACCCTTTTAACCATCGAAATTGAATTAGAATTGTTGTTGCTTGAGAGTGAAAACCACAGAACCAGATGAACAAATTTGCCTACCAAGAACCAGAATATTTACATTTTTCATGAACTTTATTTTAAAAAATATTTTTTTATAATATTTTTAGTGCGTGCATCCTTGCATGATATTTTTTCATTTTATTTTATTCAATTTTGTTTCTATTTCTATTATCATTTGATTGAATAAAAATTTAATTTTAATAAATAAATTCAATAATATAATCAAGTAAGTATCTTATATTGCGAAATCAAATATCCTAATTTGCACTTATCTTTTTTTTTTATTTTTTTAGTTTTTTTTATAATTTTTTTTTCATTTATATACATAGATTATTGATATCAATTTATTGAATTAGATTCTTTATAAACTTTTCAATTTATACCTATAATGTTTCTATAAAATAACACGTTGTAAAAGCATATATATATATATAATCCATGATCAAGCGCGGGTAAGTAGTTAATGAAGCTTAAGAAACTAAAAGCAATATGGTTTTGAATACTGTGAACAACATTGTTCACTTCCAATAATTTTTTTT
>Ga0307517_10011248_pt1 | contig 12420 bp, 3 predicted proteins | sample 23_EM_MG_FD_194515 | JGI IMG/M metagenome (GOLD analysis project Ga0307517, IMG submission 194515) | Populus trichocarpa ectomycorrhiza microbial communities from riparian zone in the Pacific Northwest, United States - 23_EM | ecosystem: Host-associated > Plants > Roots > Unclassified | place...
TTCTCTTTTTTAAAAAAAAAAGTCTTAAATTTTAAATCTTTTTTATTTTTTTAAACTTAAGTTTTTATTTTTTAAAATTAAAGTATTTAAATCTTTTTTATTTTTTATTTAAACTTTAAATCATTTTTATTTTTTAAACTTAAATTTTAAATCCTTTTTATTTTTCGGTCTTTCTTTCCTCTTTTAGTTATCATTCCACTCCCCAATCTTTCTTCTTCTTCTTTTTAATTTTTGCTTTTTTCTTTTTGGATTTTTGAAAAAATATTTTAGAAATTAAAATAAAAAATCAGGTTACAACAAACTCTGAATCTTCAAACATTATCTATAATGTGAAAGCCAAAATCCAAGACAAGGAAGGCATCCCACCAGACCAACAATGTCGTCTCATTTTCACGTGAAAGCAACTTGAAGATGTTCGTACACTTGCCGACCATAACACTACCTACCAAGCCCAAGAAAAGATTCTTTCTAAATGTCCCGTCTCTCTCTCTTGTGGCTTGTAGTGGGGGATTACGACAGAGGCAACAAGGAGGTGATGGCGATGCAACGACGATGGCGATGAGGAAGGCGATGAGAGGTGATGGTGATGCGAGGACAAGGACGGTGAGAAACAATTATCTGAATTTAAACAATGATGATGAGAAGATTTACTTAACACACTAGTTGAGGCAGTGGTTAATCTGGATGAAAATTATGATAATCATGTGAGAGATGGTTTGTGGGTTGTTTGAATTAGGTTTTAGGTGTTGAATCAGCAAGAAATTCTAGCTTAATTTTATTTGATGGCTACATTACTTCACAAATAAAATTAATGATTGCACAGAAGAATTCTGTAATGAAGCAAGCACCAAAAAAAGTACATGAACATGAACATGAAAAGAAGAACAACAGAACAGGAAAGGGAAACCTTTGCCAAAGGATCTATAGTAGTTAATAAACAGGAGCAGCTCTTTTCAATTTCATGGCTGCTCTGGGAAAACTTTGTGCAAGAAATTGAGGAAACGTTTTGCATACAATTTGGGCTCAACTGCAGAAATCGACAGAGGGTCAAATTTTAAGGATTTGCAAGCATGCTCAACTTTCTTTTTCACATTGTATTCCTGTAATATATCTATTACGCCCATGTAGAGAACAACATCGTAAACCTCGAAAAGCTCAATCTCTGCTGAATCAACCTCGTCCCGCGTCAGCTTGTGGCTAGCCTGAGCTGGCATGTTCACTCCTAGCTGCACCCGCAACCTAATCACACGGCAATCAATCAACAGTTTACCTATCTAGTATCTACTGCTTGATATATAAGTGAACCTATCGACTGACAACATCTCGAAATGTCAAGCTGAGCACAGCTGAAATTATCGTGTTTAGATTGCTAGAATATAAAACGATAAGTTTAAATTCATCCATGAAAGTTTGCTGGGTATCATTGCTAGCCGGTTAGGGACCATATCAAAGAAAGTTGAAACCAATGATTTAGAAGACGGCCAAAATGGTCACAGTTCAAGTCAAAAATCAATCTTCAGAAGGAAGAATATGGTGAAATCAGATATCAGCAGACGAACATCATAGTAGTTCAAAAACTGTTTGGATGAGCTGATAGAATTAACAGGAAGGAATGCTCATAACTAGGTCCAACAAAAACTGTTTTGTGAGCTTAGATCAAAGAAACTGCCACGACTTCAAATTTCAACTGAATTATTATATGGTGTGATAAAATCTAAAATTGAAATATCTCAGCTAAATATGTTTGGTAAATTATTAGCAGATTTGCTTATCATTTCCATAAATGTGTTTTCACATGAAGGCATGGAAAAGACTAAAAAGATAGTCAAACATATACTGTTCATGGTAGTTGTATAAAATTCTATATGCATAATAACTTATGAGACCCAGGAGGGGCAAAGCAACATTTATACTGAGGGTGCTAAAGATAAACAAAACTCTAAATGTTTAAATAGGTTAAAAGGCTAACTCAAACCCTTCATAATACCAGGTACGAGTGGCCAGCTTAGCATCGGAAAATCTCATTCTATTGGCATTAAAAGGTTGTAACTAGAAAAGGTACCTTCCAGTGCCAGGCAGCAAGAGATCAACCTCCCTCTCACCAAGAGAGTATGCTTTCAATGTATTTCCTCTGATGTGAGGTCCTGGTGCAGTGCTCACAAAGCCGGGTTCATGGGTCACTAGGAGAAGGCCTTTTGGAGGAGTCGAGAGATGCCCTTGCGAGTTTATACCTGGTGGATGCAAAAATGAGGTGCCATGTACTGAATAAACATGGCCACATGCACAGACACTATAAGAAAGAAGATAGGTGATGTTCCTCCGAAGTCTATGCATATTTTTTGTTCCCACGGCGATGATGATATGAAAAATGTTGTTAATGGATTCCAAATCTTGAAACTACCTGGTAAACTCCTAATCTAATTTAAAACAATGTAAAGAATACACACCAAAACCACGAGTTATTTAACTGCAAGTAACAAATAATCTAATATAGCATTTTTGAAAGAAATACCCAAATTCACCATCCACAAAGGCATCAATAAATGTACACTTTCTACTCCACTTGCATAAGTCAGCTAGAGGATGAAGGTCAGGTTAAGGAGGGTACCCAAACCACAACATACTGTAGTCCACAGATGAAATTTCTCACTTACCTATTATCCCAGTCTGACCACTCTTGGTTTGCTTTTCCAAACTAACTGCCACTAGGCTTGGTTTATTGGAACCATTTTTGCCACAACTAGTCAAAGCATCTTACCACCCATGTTAACCCTCAAAAGGCATAAACTTAATTTTAGTAAATATTTGCTCCTCTCTGAATAATTCATCAATCCAAGTTCCAGTGTAAGAACCAAACCACAGACTTAAGAATTCACGTCAAGATAATGTTTCTCATCTTCACTTTGTAGACAATTCTGGAATTCTATACTGTCGCATAAACATTTCCCAACTGGCATAATGCAACAGTGATTGCCCAGAAAACTACTTTCTGGTAAATTCAACTCTTATCTGTAACATACCTTGAAGCAAAATCTCGATCAATTAGTCATCCTTCAACATTTCCTGCAGATGACTCCATTTTTTTACTTTATTATGGTGAAACTGTAGTGGTTAGAATTATCCTAAATTCATAAATACATATAGCAAGAGAGATATGATACTCACTGCACAATTTAACACTTTAATGGACCATTAGAAACTACGGAAAAATCAAGAGGCAATTAGAACTTAAATTCAGTTAGGTATGTGATTTAAAAAAGGTGTTTGTATTGGAGGAACACCTACCATCTGCAGGTAAACCAGCATCATTCAGCATTGTAGCTGGAGGTTCTAAGATGGATCTCAACTGTTCAGGTGCTCTAAAATGTAATCCCAAGAGAAGGCTATAATCAATTATCTGTTGAGATTCTAAAAAACTGCAGTCCAAAGAGAGTTGCCTGCACAGGAGGAAAAATATTTATACTAACAATTAGAAGGTAGAAGGCTTGGTCAGAAAATCAATTACTACTAAAGAATGATATTCTTATGGATTCATTTTGAATGATATTCAACCTGTAGTATGAACAACAATCATTGGAAGAGAACTAATGTTCACATGAAAATCACAGAACTTCACGATGAGAATACCATATGAAGAAGCATACTTCTTCCATTTCTACATGTCACGGGACTTCGCATAATAATTGCGAGTGGCATTAGATGCATTATCCTATCTACATGTTTTCTAATCTTATCTGAACACCTATGCATAGATGAAATGAATGGCAAAGTTTGAGGTTACTTCCCACTTGAGATCAACATGGCAAAAGTGATTTATACAGAGAAAGATTATGCTGGGGAATACCTAGGTTGCTGTATTGAACAATCACTGAGAAAAGAATGCAGATTTAACAACAAAGTTCACATTAGTGCAACATCATAATCCAAAGTTAGAGATAAGAAAACAAATGATGTCAACACATGGATGATAGAAAATCAGAAGAACTTACTTGAAAAGCGATTTTCGTAATAATTTGTCCATAAGAAACTCGTATTCTAGATCAAGATCTTTTAACGTGGTATTTTCTCCAACCTTATCTTCATCTGTGTATCTCCCTTGAGTTGACCCCTTCAGGTCAAAGCGACGATGAATTCTTAATTCTGTGCAAAACATATTTCCCATGACTACAAAACGTACCTATAAAGAATAAGAAACACAAAACCCTCACTAAACATAAGTGACAGGAATGGCAGAAAGTAATATAGGGGCATATGAAAGCTGCAGATACCTTTCTCCCACCTCTCAATGTAATTCGGTGAACCCCAAAAAATTTTGTGATGAGTGTATTTTCATACTTCCCTACATGAATGTAATAGTTTGGAAGCATCTGCAGAAGGGTCTGTATAGACAAAGAAGAACATACATGCATTTATAAAACTATTTTGATTAAGAAAACAAAATTAAGTTAAAATTACAATTTTCCATTTCACAAAAACACCTAGAGAATGCATCCAGTTAGGACCTCCAATTTGATAACCACCAATATCATAATATTTTACAGTTTAGGATTCGGAGATTCATTAGAATCAACCCTGAATCTGTAAGCAGAACTTTCAACATGATAAAATTACCTAGTGAATTACTTTGGATCAAATGGTTAAAGTGCAATTCTACTATGTTGATTAAGCCCTTTTTTTCCTCAAGATTTTTACATTGCAACTTTTGGTTAGTGGACCTTTTTTTTTTACATATAAACCATACTCCTATGCGTGCCTTTATTTTTGTTGAGATACATCTGCTAAATGTATCCCATTTTTATATGCATTGTTTTCTCACTAATCAAGTTTTATTAACCAAGTCTTGATTTATACACGGATTAGTTTAAGAAATATACACAACTGACCTCGTCAAGCTTGATATTGAGGCAAATAAACAAGCCATTTATCAAGAAGATAAAAGTTTTGATTAACATTGTCCACCGTCAAGAAGTTCCTTATGGAACTAAAATAATACCTTAAGGTGCACACTAGATGGTTTTCAAAATAGAGGTCCTAAGAAGGAGAAATTGTTAAGCAGTCTATGAACTCACCCATAAAGTAAGCCGATAGTGAAATGAACATGTATAAAAAGTGAATTGACCTTACATGATGATGTATGAATCCATCCATGTCTTGTGCATTTATTTGCCTGGTCTATAGGAGAGTTGGCAAGTCTACCAAGCAATTTTTTCAAAGATGTAAACATAGACAGAATAGTTTCCTCTCATTCGGGTTGGAGGAAATCCCCTCCTGCTCATAGTTGTAATGATTTTAGGCTTTCATTTGTTGGCAACATTAATTGTCCTTTGAAAAGATTTTTTTATTATTTATCTTCTCTTATCAAATCTTAATTTCCTTTTCTGTAACTTTTTTTAGAAGAATATGGATTTGCAAGAATTTTTCAAGGCAAAATCAATATTGCTAACACATCAAAACCTAATATCATGACACCTATAGGCAACACTTGGATAAGAGGAAATCAGCGTCCAATAGAAACATGCCTCGAGGCTTCTATTATCCGCAACTTTTTGCCAAAAATAAATATATTTGGAACTTGATGACTTAAGAAACTTGATAGAAACACATGTCACATTAACCCATAGCATATAAACCAATAAAATACCAAACAACACATAAATAGAACCCAATGATAGATGCACAATATGCATCTTTAGGTCAATAAAAATGCAACACAAGCAATGATCAGCTTGACTAGACAAAGACCCTTTGTCATTAATGATATAGAATATGTTTTTCACAGAAACCATCCAGTATCCTTTTTGTTCTCCCCTTAACCCCATAAATTCTGCAAATGAAACCTTACAATCCTAATGGTGCAACTAATGATCTTAAAACATATACATACTGTCTAAGCTTCAAGTCCTACTTCTTTTCTAGCTTACAACTCTCCATATTTACACAAATGTATTTATAAGCTAGTGAAGTTCATTTTGAACTTGCTACTTATCCATGGGAAAAACTCCCAGCTTCAATGGGTAACTGGACTCTAGTCTCCAATAGAATAAAGCAGATGCTGAAAAGCAGCACACCCTAATGCTCACCTAATCATGGTATATAAAGCCTTAACCAGCCATATGAATTATTCAGTCTACACGCCTTGAAACTTTTTGATCTAAAAAGCCACTTAACTGGTAGCAAGAAAAGACAAGGTATTCCTAATATATGCATCAAAATCATGAAAGTATCTCCAGAGCCATCATTTATCTTCCTTTCTACTAATTATGCTGTCATGAAGAGAAGATGCACTCTTCAGGCCCTCAATAACTCTGAGAAACTCCATGCTTCTCTTTGACAGACTTTAACTAGGATGGTGATCACATTCCCTTCATCATCCACCAAATATCTCTTATTAAGATTTAGTAAAACAATGAAGGGAAAGCCCTTAAGAACTAAGCTTTATTAAACATTTAGTAAATACCAAATGAATATGTCGATAACCACCCCCCAGATTTCAATTTCTGACCCTGAGAAAGAGAAAAACTAAAGTTTACAGAATCATGCAGAAATGAGCGGCATCCTTCACAAGAATCTTTAAGCATGATTGTGAATAAAATCTCAACATGTAACGCATTTTTCATGCTTTATTCTGTATTTTAAACCCTATTGAAAGCACGCTTTATGATGTCTATCTAGCAGGAGGATTTTCCTTCAAAAGCAAGGCAAATATCAGTAACAATTGTTAGAAAGTCCATGCAGAATCAAATAGGATTTGTTTGGCATCTCCATTTCCTAGGTGGGTTTTAATATGAACAATCAATTTCAAACCTCAACTATAAAGAATCTACAGATCCATATATGGAAAATTATTTAAAGAAAACCAAAAGGAATGTGGAAACAGAAGCACACAGATACTCAACCCTACTAAAATAATAGCAAATAAAGCACCCAAGGCCACATCATGAAATGACATATTTTCATGGATGTTAGACAACTGTAAACTTCATTAAAAAAGGCAAGTTGCCGTAGAAACACAGGGAACTTTGGGCAAAATAAGAGATCAGATTATATTCAGAATGAAAGTTTCTCTGAATTCAAACCTTTAGTTCGAACTTTTTTAATGTCTTAATCACAAATCTATCATCATGTGAAAGATAGAAGATACTGCCACTTTTTCCAGAGGAAGAAAGCTCCCTTAGACCATCATCACCGCAAATGGACATCATGTAATCAGCTGCATCTAGCTTGAACATCTCCCTTAAATTCCTGAAATGACAATCCCATACAAATTGACAATGTCTCACGTGTAAAATTATTGAATATCAAGCTTTCTTCTTCACACTCACTTTCATAAATATCTTGGAGACTTGTGGTAAAAACTTTTATTTTTCTTTCCACAGTATAACCTAAAGGGAGGCATTAACATAACATGTCTACTTGAAAATGCAAATAGAAGAACACAAGAAAAAATAATAATCATGGCATCCACTTCTTTCTAATGATCAGAGGAACAACCTATTGGTGTGTACCCTGGCATACCAGGTACTTCACTTCTGAACTTTAACACGAAGGTCATAGGAAACAGGAAACTCATATTCATAAATTGTAAGGGAAACTGTAATCAGTTCTTTGTTCATTTTGAATTGAGCTTCGGCCATATCCTCTAAATCCTAATATGGTCAAGAATGTTTTGTCACTGTAATCAAAGGTCCTGGTTTAATTTGAACAAAGACATATTGGGAGCTATTCTTGTAGTTCACGACAGTTATATGATTCCTTTTCAGCTGGAAAAAAGAACACACAAGCTCACCAGTTTACAGCTAGAAGTCATTTGGGATAGATTAAAAACCTATGGCACAGTTCTCATGTAGCTGTTTTTTCATATATTTAAGGTGTGCTGCTTTTATTTTAATGTCTCTTTTTGCGAGTTATGCAAACATATGGTGACAAATACCTGAAGACCATAGGGCAGTAGTCTTTCCAATAGAAATCAATAGAATAGTGTGGAGGTGTAAACTGGGAACCCTTTCTGGGAAAATACATCCTTATTCTAGCTCGATCTCCAAAATCAGAATCTCGAACTTCACGCATAGGCACTGGTGTAATCTTGCCAACAGTGTACCTGTGAACTAAAGATCAAATATTTTGCAAGAATGCTAATGTGCAAGAATATGTTCAAGAAAATTTAAAAGTAGAAAACTTTTATTTAAAAAGTAACATGAACATGCAGATGCCTGAAAGAGCTATCAACCATGGCCAAAAACCAAACTATTAAAATACCAATTTAGTCCATTTAAACTAGGATGATCAACTTCCTACGAGTGAAAACCTATAGCATATGATGGAACAAAAAAATAAAAAAAGATGTCTGATTCCACCCTGGATGTGATAGCATGCACGCACACACCAAGTAACTTAGATTTTAATAGTTGAAGTAGCTCTCAAAGAGATCATACCAAAAATCTTCACATATGGTCCATCTAAAAAAACAAAGAAAGAAAATCCACCTGTAGTCAAATGTTTTAAGATATTGACTACTAAATTAACACTTTTTACCAGCTAACAAGCATAACATTTTTTTATTAGTAACAAGAATTTTATATGCTAAAAACCCATAGGTTGTCACGTTGCTTGGATAGTGATATCACTATGGATCAAATGCTCAGATATTCCAATTCCCAATAGCCTGTCACATTTTGCTAGTTTCCAGTAGCACCTGTGAGACTAAAGAGAACGTGCAAATACAATAAGCATTGCCCATGCAGGCTGCAGCAGCACATTTCTGATGAAAGTGATACAGTCAATTCTAGTCCAGTTTTACAAAAGGGCTTAAAGAATTGTGTCATAATCAAATAATGAACAGTTTGAAAGCAGAAAACGGATACCAGAAACAAACAAAAATAAGGGTAAAAAACAGATGAAGCAGTATAGAAGCAGGAAAGATGGACTTCAATGTCTATCCATGTACCTTATACCAAGTTGCAAATTAAGCATTAGATAATAGCTCCGTTGTCCTTCAAAAATATCCACACATGACTTCCTTTTTGCTTCTTTCACATGAAATTTTTTTCTCTGTTTAGTTTTGCGGGATAGCTCTGTACCTCTAACTTTCTCGTTTTTCAAAACTCCTTGCAAGTATTCCCTTTCATAAACTACAGTAGAGTTATTCTGCACCCCACTTTGACCTTCTTCAGAGGTTTGGGACAGCGTACATGATGGTTCGCGATATATAAATTCTCCGGAAGGATTACAAAGACTCCATTTTTCATCTAGTAAGGCATTTCTTTGTGATAATCGGACAGGATCTTTTAAGATTTTACTGATTGACATTTTCCCAGATAGACTGCCCAAGAAATTTGGTTTTGGAACCCTGACTTCCTCTGAATTTATAGAGGAACTATGAGATAACAAATTTCTTCCAATTCCATCACAGCCTATGGAGCTGCCCCACTTCCTTAGAGACGGATGTTTAGTTCCAGCTGGGTGGAATGTTCCTTTTCCATCCTTAAGGCCCATACTCCACATTCCAAAGTAGTATCCCCCATCAGAAAACCTATAAACTCCAGATCCATGTCTAAGACCATTCAGCCAAAAGCCATCAAAAACATCACCATTTTCCCATTTCATAACCCCTCTGCCACACATTTTTCCGCCTTTCCAATTCCCGATATACATATTTCCACTATTCCAAGAGTACCTGCCACAGCCTTCATTCATCCCCTCCTTCCAAGAACCTTCATAAATATCTAAATTAGAATATCGTTTCATTCCAAGCCCATGCTGTATATTCATTCTCCAGGCCCCTCTGTATTCAGACCCATCAAGTCCTGTAAAGGTGCCAATTCCATGAAGGTAACCACCAGAGAAATCACCTTCATATATTGCTCCTGATGACCAAAGTATCAGTCCTTTCCCAGTAATTTTACCTTCTTCCCAGTCACCCTCATACACTGTTCCATCGGACCATATATATTTACCCTTACCATGGGGAAGTGATCCCTTAAAGCTACCAATATAGACATCTCCATTTGATAGGGGCTTCTCGTCGATACTGGAATACGGAAAGTAACAAATCAGGAAAGTTTCATTGTTATTGTTATTATTATCGAGAGCGACAAATGATGATTTTTTGCAAGTCCAAAAGCTTACCCTCATCTTACAAAAAAAGAAAGATAAGGAGACGGGTCGACGGAAAGGAAGATTTGGTAACAAGATGAGTACCTTTCACTGTCTTCAATGTCTAATAAGCGACGCAAGAGCACCATTTGCTATTTTGGTTCTGAAAATACGATACAGTTTATCATTCTTCAATGATAGATCCACAAGATTCCTCCACATGTAAGCATTTCATACCATATAAATGTTAAAAATTAAACATCATTCTCAATTAATTCCATGATTATGTCCCAAATATTTGATGAGCATGCCAACCACTGATTTAACAAGAATTAGAATCTTCTAACCAAGAAAACAGATGGTAAATATCAAAACTCCCGTATAGCTATAGCTCCCTGATCCCTCATTCTCCACCGGTTAAAAAAACAAAGACAATGGCCACGGGAAAATTCCCTCTTACGAAATCAATAAAACCACGAAACACAGTGGTATTTCTCTCATTTGCACCAAAAAAATCCATCCATTAGGTTTGCCACTGTGAATAGAAACTAAATATGAAATTATTACATAGAAATAAACATATTGTTTGGATCCACCAGAAGAATAGGAACCCTAGTAAACCCCAACATCACCATTAAGCTAAGCGAATACAAAAGGACAGGGAGAAAAAAAACCCTCAAAGAAAAACCATGATCTTTCAAAACCATTAAGGGAAAAAAAAAGACATGAAGATGAAAATAACCAGACAACACAAACACACACACAGAGGAAACAAGCCCTGAAAGAAATAATAAACTCACCTGAAACATACTAGAAAATAAATCCATGCATCCTCCAAGCAATTAAGCAGCAACGAGAAGATGAATCCCAATACTTTTTAGCTCAAAAGGAGCAAAACAATAAAATAGAAAAAAGGTTGTATCTTGTCCTGTTGCCCTCCAGATCCTCTCCTGATGTTGCCGCCACAAATTGACCCTTTACCTCTTTTATCTCTCAAAAGACAATAAATTCTGCCTTCCTTTCCTTCCCTGTAAAAAAAAAAAAAAAAAAAAGTGTGTTTCGTTTCCTTTTCAAGTGTTATGCCTTGTTGGGCTGCTGTCTGTTGTCAGTCAATTTGCCATGCATCAAGTTCCCTTCCTTTCTGCCTACTTTCACTTCCTCTTTTCCTTTCCTAACATTCCGTTTCCTTCGTAAGTATTTTGACTTTCACGTTCAGCTCTCCTATCTCCAATCTGAAGAGACAAGAGGAGGAGGAGGAGCAACAGCATGACATGAGCATCCCATCCACTCTCAGAATCTTGCCCTCGTGTCCGACCATCACTAGTGGGACCTACGTCTGTTTTTTTGCTAGCATGGAATAGTGTCTGGGACGATGGTAACGGTGATTCAGAAAATGTTTTTTTATTAATTTTTTTTAATACCAAGATATAAGAATAATTTAAAATTATAAAAAAACATTTAAAAAAAACCAAAAATTTTCAAAAGCATAAAAACAAACACATTAATTAATCATTTTTTTGAATTTTTTATAGATTATTTTTTTATATTAATATTAAAAATAATTTTTTTTTAAAAATACTTTTCCAGTAAAAAACATTTCGGCCAAGTGACATCTACTTACTGATTTGACCGCATTTTCATGGGGCCCAGATGAGCTCATATGCGTTTGGTGATTTTGACAATGGAGAGCAGAAAGCGGCCGACGTGGGGATGGGGTAGCTAAGCTTTGGTTTTTTTGAAAAAATTAATTTATATATTTTTTAATAATTTTGATATAATAATATTAAAAATAAAAAAATTATAAGAAATTATTATTTTATGTATTTTTTATTAAAAGATATTATACTTCACAATACAAAACGATGTGTATGTGAGTTGTACTTGGTTTTTTTTTTTTAAATATTCATATAATTTATTAATTTAATAATTAGGCGTATTTTATAATTAATATTGTTAAAAGAAGTGTTGAAAATAAAGGGATAAATTCCAAAGCGCATATCTGCAGGTAAGATTTGATTCTTCTTCTGTCTGTTTATTTGTTTCTTTACTCCTTTAGATCAAATTACAAAATATTCAAATTCAATGCTACACGTGATTTAAAATAAAATAAAGAAGAAAAGAAAAAATATAAAAAAAAGAAATTATTTAACTTTCATTTTCCGGTCACCGCTTCCGGTGAAACCATCATCAAATGAAAGTCTTGTAGCTAAAAATTACCAAATAAAAAACATAAAACACATATATTAGTATAGTTTGATAGCTTTTACTTTTAGATATATTTTTAAAAAATATTTTATTTGAAAATACATTAAATTAATATTTTTTATG
>Ga0307517_10011249_pt1 | contig 12420 bp, 14 predicted proteins | sample 23_EM_MG_FD_194515 | JGI IMG/M metagenome (GOLD analysis project Ga0307517, IMG submission 194515) | Populus trichocarpa ectomycorrhiza microbial communities from riparian zone in the Pacific Northwest, United States - 23_EM | ecosystem: Host-associated > Plants > Roots > Unclassified | place...
GATTAATCTGGGACTGTCTATATGCTCTTGCAGCCTCCTCCCGCTCCCCCTCGAGCGCCAAAACATCCCAGATGGGTTTATTGTACCCTGCTACCCCCAAAATATAAAATTTCCCACCCAAAAACGCACCCCATCCCGCCCAATGTGCCCAACAGTGAACGGAATCACCTGACTCCATTGTTGTTGTCTATTTACACATCCCTGCCCCAGCAGAATTACCCCCTGCACACCCTGCCCTCCCATCCGGCACCCTCGGCATATCAAATACCCTCCCCGCTCACCCAAAAGACCCTCTTAGTCATCCTAACCAGCCCTGGCTCCACAGCAAACACCCTAATTTACACAGTTTTTTGGCTGGTGGGGTTTGTCCCATATACATTGATCATGTATGGTAGGCCTAGTACCAGTATTGATATAGAAATCTAGCCTATAAGGCTGATCTGCAGAAAATATCAGTTAGGGATTTACAGGGCTTTAGTTGGGTTCAATGTACTTGTCTCCATGACTTATTCAAAGACCAATCAATTTGCTCCATGGTTGCAAGGTTTCGAACGTCGTAAAGGTAGTGGTGTAAAATAGCAAGGGCGCCAATTGGGCACATCTCAGCCTGCCGGTGAGCAATGAAAGACGTGAAGAAGGGATTGATGGTCTGTAATTGGAGGTTGAGTTGGAACTTAGTAGAAATGGTAAAACATACTGTTTTCATCCCTCGCTTGCCTGCTTTATCTTCTCCTTGAAGGCCATACTATTAGAATCTAGATACGAAGGCTCAGTCTTTGGGGTGCCAAACGACTTGGAATATATTATAATACCTAGATACGAAGGCTAGGTAACTTGTAAGTACATACACAAAGTAATGAGAATGTAGGTGTCTTACCTCAGTCTTTGGGGTGCCAAACGACTGAGGGAAGACGAGCGAATCATCCGAATAAATGTAAAAAGAAATAAATGCGCCACGGCGCCGTACTCGACTAAAAAGAGAAGTAACTGAGGCATAGAACAATAAAAGAAGGTACTCGTGAACAAGCCCTTAATGAGAAATGGAGAGAAATGAATACGAGGTGGTGCAGTGTGCACCGCCGAGTGAAAATGACGAAGAAATACATACAGAGAAATTAATAGGACTCTGAGGCTCGGATTCGAGGCCCTCGTGTCGCGTTTGCTAGCCCAAATCCAACACTCCCCCTCAAACCGATACGAGCCCGAGTTCCTTCGCAAAATGTTTGACTTTCGGGGACGGAAGTGCCTTGGTAAGTGCGTCGGCAACCATGTCGTCAGTGGGGCAATAAATGAGGCGAAGCGAGCCGTTTTCGACGATCCAACGGATGAAATGGAAGTGGATGTCGATGTGCTTGGTGCATGCATGATACTGGTGGTCCTTGGTAAGTGCAATGGCGGACTGATTGTCCGAAAATAAGGTTGTCGACTCGAGATTCATGTTGAAAAGCTGGGAAAGGAGGGAGCGCAGCCACAAAGCTTCTTTGGCTGCATACATGGCGGCGACATACTCGCTTTCCGTGGTAGACAAGGAAATAATTTCCTGTCATTTAGCTGACCACGAGATGGCACCGCCATGAAGAATAAATGCGTACCCTGAGATGGCGTGGTGATCTTTGGCCATATTGCCATCTGCATCTGCATACCCGGTGAGTTTCTTTCCTTTTCCTCCATAAGACAACCATAAATCCTTCGTGCCCTTCAAATAGCAGAAAATCCGCTTGACGGCGTCCCAATGCGCAACACCAGGATTTTTGGAGAAACGCGAGATGGATTGGATGGCATAGGTGATGTCAGGACGAGTTCCGAGAGAAGCGTACATAAGAGAACTGACTGCTTTGTGATATGGAACATTCTGCATATGTGCAAATTCTTCCGTGGTGGATGGGGATTGTGCAGATGTTAGGCGTGCATTAGTTTCCATAGGTAGGGAAACGGGCTTGAGTTCTTTGAGTCCATATCGGCGTAGAATAGACTCAAGGTAGGAGCGTTGGGAGAGGAAAATGATACATTCTTCGCGAATGCGGTGCACTTCGATCCCTAGGATCCAGTGAAGCTCCCCAAGATCAGTGATGCCAACATGTTTGGCGATCTCGATCTTGAATTTGATGATCAGTGGCTGTGACGTTGCCACGATCGTACAGTCATCAACATGAACCAACACGATGATGAGTTTGTCTCCCTCCATCTTAAAGAACATGGCCTGGTCCATGTCACATCGCGCAAAGCCCAACAACTTCACCATAATCTCCACCAATCTCTGGTACCATCGCCTCCCAGACTGCTTCAAGCCATACAAGGTCTTCTTCAACCTACACACCCTTCCTTGGGAGCTGTAAATCACATAACCAGGTGGCTGACGCATGTAGATGACCTCGGAAGGGGTGAGTACCCCATTCAGATAAGCTCCTTTGATGTCTATCTGATGGATTTCGTAGTCATTGACAGCTGTGACTGCGAGGATGGCTCGAATGGAAGCCAAACGAGCAACTGGTGCAAACATGTCGAAATAATCGACGCCGGGTACCTGCGAGAAGCCCTGGGCAACCAGCTGTGCTTTATATCGCACTACATTGCCAGCTGTGTCCTTTTTCGCGCGAAAAACCCACTTCGGGCCCACGATATTGGCTCCAGAAGGTGCGTCAATGATTTCTCATGTTCCAGCTTCCTCTAACACCTTCAACTCTTCCTCGATAGCCTTCTCCCATAATGGCCAATCAGGCCTGGACTTCGCTTCAGCAAGACTGCGAGGTTCTAACGCCTCGATTTCGCTAATTTCAGCTGCCAACGCGTATTCGTCTGCGAAATCAGCCACCATCATCCACTCAGATGTTCCCTCACCTTCAAGAACTTGATCTTGGGGTTTCGACGGCTCGTCTGGGGGCAATTGGACACCACGCATCGCTGCTTTCTGTCCTTTTGGACGGTCTGAAGCAACAGCGCGTCCTGCGAGCAGGTCCTGGACCTTTTGCGTCGGTTTGCGAGTTCAAGTTGGGCGTTTTTCAGGCTCAGTGGGGGCGTCAGATCCATAATCGGGATCTTCAGCAGCTGGGATAGGTGGCGTATCAGACAGCAAGGAAGGTTCGGAATTCTTTGGGGGTACCGTGGATTTTTGGGTAATAGGTTCGTCAAGTTTCGTTTTGATAAAACCATCCCAATCCTCCCCCTCGAGACGAGAATTTGACGCTCCTGTCTTGTCCACATAGACATTTCGTTCGACAGTGACATTACGCTTGTCTGGCCAGTAAACATGAATACCCTTCGAGTTCTCATCAATTCCCATCCATCTTCCTTCTCAAACACGTCCTCCCAACTTATTTCCACCCTCAATGCGGACCCACACCTTTTCGCCCCACTCGCGTACATCTCGCAAGTCCGGCTTCTTCCCAAAAGCCACCTCATAAAGTGTTCGACCAGTAACTGCTTTGGTCGAAGTATGGTTCATCAACCAGACGACATGGCATGCCGCCTCACCCCACAAGGATTTCGGAAGACCACTCGCATGGAGTAATGCCTGCACGCGCTCGACAATGGTTTGATTTTGGCGTTCCGCAACACCATTCTGCTGGGGGGTATCGTGCACGGTAAGCTTCTGCTTCATGCCTTTGGAATTGAGATAAAGAATAAATTCCTGCCCCAGGTATTTGTAATCCTATCACATGATTACATGTTGTTGTCCTCTATTTACGGATGCCATTCATTCATACTATATAAGGATCCCCTAAGGATCCTTCTACTTATCTCTCTTTCCCCCATCTCTCACTCTCTCTCTACGCTCTCTCTGAGACTCTCTCTATGCGTTACTTCAAATAGATTCAAGTCATATTCATTCCGTGTGAGTTAGTGTTTCCCGGTGTGTTTTCGTATGCCGGGTTTCCACTTTTTTTTGAATATCCATTTGGATTTTATTTGCCATCTCCACTGCTTACCTTGGACTTCGTGTCTTAAGGTCACCGCCTTTACTGTCTCCAACGCTCTCGTTACACCAACGCGATTGGAAAACGGAAGGTGTTTTTTCATCTCTCCATCTGATCAAAAACATATCTGTCTCATCGTGCTTTTATAGCGTCCACTGTCACCATCAATGTCTCTGTCTCATTGCGCTTCTGTAGCGCACACTGTTACCGTCAACGTCTCAGCGTGCCTCCAATCTCCCACTTCTGTTGCCCGTCGTGGCTCCTCGTTTGAGATCTAAAGCTCCATCAGGAAAGCTTCCCACTACGACTGTCACTACCAACACTCCTGCCTCTCCGGTGGCCTCTTCGTTGTTACAACACGCGAACGGTACCCCACCCTTATCACCTAGCGCTCCCAGCTCCTTAACACCACTGTCACCCACACCGCTTTCACCCACAACACTCCCCACACCACCTTCACCGTCTGACGTCCCCCTTTCAGGGGAGTGGTACCTACCACTTTTATGATAAAACCCAGGCATTTGCCTGCACAGTTTTTTCAATCCCCCCAAGAGAAATATGATATGAAATGCCTAGGCTATTTCATTCTTGCTTGTTTCATTCTTTGTCTGCACTTTTTCATAATTTTTTCATTCTTTGCCAGTCTTATTTCATTCCCTTGCCTGTGCTTTTTCATAACTTTTTCATTTTTTTCATAACTTTTTCATTTTTTTGCCAGTCTTATTTCATTCTTTGGCTGGCGCTTTTTCATAACTTTATCATTCTTTTCCAGTCTTATTTCATTTTTTTGCCTGTGCTTTTACATAACTTAGTATTTCATTGTTTGCCATGTTTAAGGTTAGGGTTAATTTTTTTTGTTTTGACAAAGTTCATTTCATTGCCTCTCTAAGCCTTTTCATAACTAAATACACATTATTTGTGTGTAAATAATAAATATATGTATTCTCAAATTATTGGCTATAGTCTGATCTAATCAACCCCTGGCTTTTGATCTTTACATTTGTTTGTATTTGAGGTCATAATATAACTTAATTGAGCAATAAACATGTAAATTGAGGCAATTAAAAGATCACATGTCTTATAGTTTGATCCCATCATGACCAAATAAATACATAAGTTATGAAATAAGACTGGCAAAGAATGATAAAGTTATGAAAAAGCGCAGGCCAAAGAATGAAATGAGACTGGCAAAGTTATGAAAAAGCACAGGCAAGGGAATGAAATAAAACTGGCAAAGAATGAAAAAATTATGAAAAAGCGCAGACAAAGAATGAAACAAGCAAGAATGAAATAGCCTAGGCATTTCATATCATATTTCTCTTGGGGGGATTGAAAAAACTGTGCAGGCAAATGCCCAGGTTTTATCATAAGAGGTGGTAGGTACTAGTGCCCTTCACCTCCGAAGAACACTGCAGTCTCCCACATCCGTTTACCTTCAAGTGAACACTCCTCTGACTCAGATACCGACTCAGATACCGCATATACTCAACCAAAACGCGCATACATTCACGTCTCCATGTCTTCCAATATCGCCTTCATTGAACATCCCGTTACAAAACATTGCCCGATCCTTACCGCTGGCGATGTGTCCCCAAAGGCTCTAGTCGACCTCGTTGACGCCCATAACGAATACTTTATTGCAAAAGATATCGAAGATAAAGACAAAGTGAAGAAAATTCTGGGTGGATTCAAAGATGTCCACATTCGCGACTGGATCGCTAGCGATAGAGAACGTCTTCTCGCACTCGATTATATGGCATTCATGGATGAATTGCATATCAACTACTTGCCTGCTGACTGGGAAGACAATGTTTGTACGGAGACACTTGGTATGAAGATGGACAAGAATGCCAAATTTTGGGACTGGTGCCAAGCGATGTGCGCCTTAAACATTGTTCTCTGTGGCACTCCCTCTCACCTGTCGGAGACCGCACTACATAACCAGCTCGAGGCGAATCTCGAACCTAGTCTCCGCTTATACTGTGTTCATGAAAAACTTGGGAAAGTCACTGTCCTGAAAGATTGGATCACAGCAGTGAAGGAGGCGGATGAGAAGCTGAAGGACGACCGTAAGCGTAGTTGCGAAATTTTCCGAGAAGAAGCGGCATTACGCGCAGCTAAACGTCCTGCTCTCTCAAACCACTCCCGTGCTGGTAACTCAGACGTGCGAGGTTCGACTTCTGGGACCTCGGATTCTCAGACGAAGCGTTGTCCAAAACTCGACCCCGAGGAGCGAAAGCTCCTTATCATGTATAACGGCTGCTTCAAATGCCGATGATTCAACCAGAGTCATGGCTCACACAACTGCCCACATGACTTCCCAGATGGAAAGTCTTACAAGAAAATTACTGTGACTTGTGATGCATGCGGGAATGCTCCCAAGAAGGAAGGAAAATCTGTTGCTGCTTCAAAGGCGAAGATCATCGCCTCCATCACCACCGAGGACATGAGTACGATGTCTGATGACGATGACGACTTTGTCGCTGTGGTTATGCCCAGTGCTGTTCTCGGTAATGGTTCCTTCTCGGAAAGCGACGTAAGCCCTCCATTGCGCTCAAAACACTTCGTTGCTAAGTTCCAGATCTTTGCGGATCACTTAGACTTCCCTTTAACTTATGCCTCGCTCATCGACAATGGTGCCCACCTTGTCCTCATACGTCCTGAAGTTGCCGACGAACTCCACTTGCAGCGTCACCCTCTAAAGAAACCTGAAATTGTTAGCGTCGCCATTGAGGATGGAAAAAAGAAGAAGAAAATGACCTTGTACCATTATGTTAAATTCACTGTTATGTCTACAGACAACGTTTGGACTTCGAAAGTAATACACGCTCTTATTGCCCCAGGGCTTTGTATGCCGATTGTATTAGGACTCCCCTTTTTAATTCACAATGATATTGTAACCGATCATGCAGAGTGTTCCTGTGTGGACAAAAAGACCCGTTACAACTTTCTGAACCCAATTCTGGTATCACCTCCTCCCCCCCCACGTATGCGGGCAAAGGAACAAATTAAATTCACAAAAGCGGCCAAGAAGGAGGTTCTCGCAGAACTTACCAAGGTGTGCCGCAAGCATATTGCAGACAACAAGTTGAGCTTTGAAAAGGTCAAAGACGTTGATGTTATCGCTGCTATCTGAGATGCTATTGAAGTCATTGCCTTGAAAGAACAACTTAAAAAGCACGGTGACGATATTAAAAAAGATTTCCGACCGATATTTGAACCTATTCCCCATGTAGATGACCTCCCACGAGATTATCTTGCATGCATAAAATTAAAGGAGGCTGAAAGGACAATCATTAATAGGACATACCCATGTCCACGAAAATACAAGGAGGCTTTCCAAATGCTGATCCAACAACATCTGGATGCCGGCCAAATATGACTGTCCTCCTCAGCATATGTTTCACCATGCTTCATTATACCCAAGGTGGATCCTACGGTTCTTCCTTGATGGGTAAACGATTTTCGATTGCTAAACGAGATTACGGTACCAGACAATCACCCCCTGCCCTGTCAGGACGATATCTTAAATGATTGTGCCAAAGGAAAAATTTGGTCTTCGATTGATATGACGAATTCATTCTTTCAAACGTTGATGCACCCCGACGACGTTCATCTTACAGCAGTCAGCACGCCATTTGGCCTTTACGAGTGGTTGGTAATGCCTATGGGCCTTCGTAACTTGCCTGCCATTCACCAACGGCGGGTGACAGCCGCTTTACGGTCCCTGATAGGGAAGATTTGCCATATTTATCTTGACGATATCATTATTTGGTCCGACACGGTCAAGGACCACATCCGGGATGTTCAAGCGGTTTTCGCCACTTTAAAGGTGGCTAAACTGTACATCAATGAGAAGAAGACAAACCTTTTCCAAACTGAACTCAAGTTCTTGGGACACAAGATCTCTGCCTGTGGTATTGAGGCTGACGAAAAGAAGGCAGATACAATCATGGCATGGCCTAGGCCAAAAACGGCGACCCAGATGCGGGCCTTCATTGGTTTGGTAAGGTACCTATTGGCCTTCCTCCCAGGCTTGGCGACACACACCGGCTCACTCGCGGATCTTATCACCAAAGAAGCTGATCGCAAGTTTCCGAAGTGGACAGAAACTCATCAAAACACCTTCGAAGGTATCAAGAAATTGGTAGTTAGCCGTGAGTGCCTGACCACTATCGACCTCTCCTTATGCCCGAGTATAAAATCTATGTCACCACCGATGCGAGCAACTTAGGATCGGGAGTGGTTCTTTTCTTTGGGAAGACCTGGGAAACAGCACGACCCATCGCTTTTGAATCCATGACATTCAAAGGTGCGCAGCTCAATTACCCTGTGCATGAAAAGGAGATGCTGGCGATCATTAGGGCACTGACAAAGTGGAGGGTTGACCTCCTGGGCATACCCTTCCTGGTTTACACTGACCACAAGACGCTCAAAATTTTTCACATCCAGCAGGACCTTTCATGGCGCCAAGCCCGTTGGATGGAGTTCATGTCGCAATATGATGCGAAGATTGTCTATGTGAAAGGTGAAGATAACACAGTCGCCAATGCTCTATCACGATTACCCACTTACGTGCAAGCTGAAGCTGAGGCCAAGCACGCCTACTCCCACTGCCTGACTGACGAGGAGGATGACATGCTTGCTTCAGTTTTCACGCTGGCAGATAGTCCGTACTCTGCTGCCTTCTCCTTATCACAAGTGGGCCAACGCGTGAAACAAGGATTGCATTCGGTGTGTGCCACACTCTCTATTAGTGCTGACAGGCAACTCCTACAGAAGATCCGCGACGGTTACGTGGATGATAAGTGGATACAAAACACGCTACTTAAGGCGAAGGACGGTATGCCAGGAATACAACTCATAAATGGACTATGGTATGTCGGGGACAGGCTCATCATTCCTCGTGTGGGCGACATCCGTGAGACACTTTTCCGCCTTGCACACAATGTGCTAGGACATTTTGGTTTCGACAAAACCTATGGTTCGCTTCGTAACTTATTTTATTGGCCTAATATGCGTAAAGAACTCGAATCCGCCTACGTTCCCGGCTGCATCGAGTGCCAACGTAATAAATCGACTACCTCTAAACCCACTGGTCCCTTACACCCCTTACCGGTGCCAGACGCTCGTGGTGATTCTGTCGCTATCGATTTCATTGGACCCCTACCCCACGACAAAGGCTATGACATGATTGTCACATTCACGGATCATCTTGGGGCTGACGTGCGTGTTTTACCATGCACTACAATGACAATGGCTGAAGAGCTTGCCCACATCTTTTTCAACAACAGGTACTGCGATAATGGACTCCCTCTGGGCATTATTTCGGATCGCGACAAGCTCTTCGTATCCAGGTTTTGGAAGGCGTTGCACATACTAACAGGGATGAAGATTAAAATGTCTTCGTCCTATCACCCAGAAACGGATGGCGCAAGCGAACATACTAACAAAACAGTCAATCAAATGTTGTGGTACCACGTGGAACGCAACCAACAGGGTTGGGTTCGTGCGCTGCCCTTGGTCCGCTTTAACATCATGAATATGATTAACAAGTCCACGGGATTCTCGTCCTTCCAACTTCGTATGGGCCGTAGTCCTCGCATTATCCCACCACTTGTGGAACGAGAAAGCAGTGACACCACACCCGAGGCTCAGCACGCGTACGAACTTATCCGGAAGCTTGAACAAATATCAATGGAAGCACAAGATAATTTATTACACGCTAAGATTTCTCAGGCTGCGCAAGCGAAAAAATCTCAAACACTGACCTTCCCTTTCTCTGTAGGTGGTAGAGTCCGGCTGTCAACATTGCATCGTCGCCACGAGTTTCAAGGGTCTGGCGAGAAGCGCGTCGCAAAATTCATGCCATGATTCGATGGACCGTACACCATCATTGACATCGACGAGGAAAACTCCATGGTTACCCTGGACCTTCCCAACTCACCCAATATCTTCCCAACCTTCCATGCCTCGGAAGTCGTGCCTTATGTCAAGAATGACGCTGAACTCTTCCCTAATCGGGAGTTCGGTAGACTGCCTGCAGTCACCATGGAAGATGGCTCCGAAGAATATTTCATTCGCGATATCATTGATGAACAATGATGTGGTCACAGGTATCGTTACCTGGTTCGATGGGTCGGTTACGGTGCTGAAGAAGATCGTTGGCTGAAAGGCACCGACCTCAAGGATACCGAAGCACTCGACATCTGGTTGGCCAAATGCAGGATGGGGATGGACTTTGATTAGTACTATTCTCCTTCTACCTCGGCCAGCCGGTAGCTTTCCCACTGGGTTTTGACGCACCCGTGCTGCGCATTGTAACTATTATTTTCTTACAGTTACTCCTATTCTGGATTTTTTTTTTCTTTTTCTTCTTTATTTTTCAGGAGGGGGGAGGGTGTAATCCTATCACATGATTATGCGTTGTTGTCCTCTATTTACGGACGCCATTCATTCATACTATATAAGGATCCTCTAAGGATCCTTCTACTTATCTCTCTTTCCCCCATCTCTCACTCTCTCTCTATGCTCTCTCTGAGACTCTCTCTCTATGCATTACTTCAAATAGATTCAAGTCATATTCATTCCGTGTGAGTTAGTGTTTTCCGGCGTGTTTTCATCCGCTGGGTTTCCAGTATTCTCCCCCTCGATCCGAGTGGAGAATCTTCACCTTGGTGTCGAGCTGGGTGTCGCACCATGCTTCGTAGTCTTTATAGGACTCGAAAGCATTGCTCTTCTTCGCGAGGAGGTACAGGTTTGTAAGGCGCATTCTATCATCAGTAAAGGTGATGTAGTAATGCTTTCCGCCCTTAGATTCAACCAGTGCAGGACCCCACAGGTCACTGTGCACCTCTCCTCCAAAGACTTTGGCGCGCTTGCCCTCCTGCTCCTTTGGAATCGGCTTCCGCATGGCTTTGGCATAGACACAAGATTCGCAGAAGAAAGGATCACCAGATGGCGTCATCTCCAAATGGACACCTGTCACAAATCCATCATCGACAAGCTTCTGCGCGATCTTGGGTGAAATGTGGCCCATACGTCGGTGGAATTGGTCCAATGTAAGTACATCTGCTGCCGCCGCATTTGCCTCCTCAAGCTCATGCTCATGTTGAACATGATATAGCCCACACTTGTCCTTCAGGACTTCTCCTACTCAATCACCATCTGGCCCCTGGATGAGACACTTCCCACCCAAAAATGTGGCTGAAAAGCCCTTATCGTCAAGCCAGCCAATGGATATGAGGGTATACCCAACTTCAGGAGCATATAAGACCTCCGTAAGACAAAGTTGACTGGATTGAGCACCATCAGATACATCAATAACCATTTCTCCCTTTCCTGTTGCACTGAAAGTCTGTTCGTTCGCAGCGCGGAAAGCTTTGGGGGGGATTTCGGCAAAAGTTTCGAAATTGCTGAGGTACGGGGAGATGTGTTGCGTGCAGCCGGAGTCATAAAGCTCCCGGCAAACGTATGCGTATTGACCTGGCTTGGCTGGCTCTGTCGCGACAAGGGCGACTTCAGGGAGATCCGAGAAATCTATCCCGTAATCCTCGAGGGGAAAATCATAGGCTCGCGGCGCATCTTCATCGTCTGAGTACCATCCCTCATCATCCAGCTCTCCATCATCCTCTCCCACCTCTGAAAACCAATCCAAATCATCCTCGGATACACTATCTTGCTCAGGAACACCACCCAAAGTCGTAGACATTTCCGCAAGGCCTGGAACAGACCCATCCTCACTTGAGGATTCCGACGCTTCGACTGACTCAAGGTCTGGCATTTCACCACCCAACATGACAGATTCACCGTCGGTATCAATGGCTACCCATGCACCTTCACCTTCCAAGTCCCAATCAGCAGCTGCGGCAATCGCACTGCCTGATGGCGTCAGTGTGTCCTTTGGGGGTTTCATGAGCTTAGGGCACTTGTTTTGGTAGTGACCCTTCTCTCCGCAATTGAAACACTCTCCTTTCGGCTTCTTGTGGAACTGAGGAGACTTTCCTCCACGGCCATGACCACCCCTTCCTCCACTTCCCTTTGAAGATCCGGGGTTTACGGCCATCGCCTCATCATCATCTCGATCCTTGGACTTCCCGGCACTAGTGCGACATGCACGTTGTACCTTCTGGCGGTCGTACTCCTCGTTAATCAACGAGATGAGGTCATCAGGGGCAATAGTATTGGTAGGGCTCCACATTCACGCTGCAGCAAGCTGCGCAGATGCGAAATTGGATAGAGCCACTGGGAGAGATGCCAGGATTGTGGAATAGTAATCCTTCTCTACCCCCACTGAAGCTAATTCCTCCCGCTTAGTGATGTGCAGGCTCGGGCTCGAAGCCCTAAGCCGGCCCGAGCCGGCCCTAGAAAGCCGAGCCAAGCCTGAGCCGTGATGACGGCCTGAGGCGGCCTACGGCTCAGGCCTCAATTTTACCAAGCCCGAGCCGTGGGCTTGAGCCGCGGCCTGAACCTTGAAATAATGGTATGAATTGTGCCATTCATTGGC